>JAEAME010000350.1_pt1 | contig 50108 bp, 41 predicted proteins | sample 8958731 | NCBI WGS metagenome assembly JAEAME01 (sample SAMN16933194, study PRJNA681113) | bioreactor sludge metagenome | isolation source: anerobic bioreactor sludge (Control) | place: India:Bengaluru | collected 2018-10-24
TCATAGCCGAGCAGTACTAATATCCCGAAAACTTTTTCTGAGAAAAACACGCCAAAGTTATCTCTCTTTTTACATATAACACGCAAGACAGGCGGAAAACCAAATATAAAAGCCTGTAATGCAGCAAGATCATGGTGGCTATAACGACGCGGACCCACCTTTTCCCATTCCGAACAGAGAAGTTAAACGCGTTTGTGCCGATGGTACTGCCCTACCAGGTGGGAGAGTAGGTAGCCGCCGCCCTTAAACAAACCCCTGACCAAAAAAGGCCAGGGGTTTTGTCGTTAAAGGGCGTCGGCTGTACCGCCACGATAACGAACACCCTCCCAAACCCTCCTTAACCGTAGGGAGGGTTTAGCCGGGACAAGCCCCGGCGGGAAAAGGGTGTAAAACCCTTATTTTGTGAGCATGATCACGCGTTGGTTGCTACTGCCAACAAATGGAATTTGATTTGTTTTCTTTTCCAGTAAAAAGGGACCGTCTACTAAAACATCTATATGGGGCAAAATCATGGAGAGCCGGGGAGAAGCCAATATCTGTTCATAGGTGTAGCCGCTGTAGCACCAGATGGTTTTAACTGTTTGGATCTTTATTTGAATTGCTAATCGGGTTATGGCTTCAACCTGGTACAGAGGGTCTCCTCCGGAAAAGGTGACATTTTCGAATTCATTGGGAAGAATGTGAGCCATGATCTCTTCGATACTCATCATAGTCCCGTTTTTCTTCTTCCAGGCCTGTGGATTATGGCATCCCCGGCAGTGGTGCGAACAGCCGGCAAAATAGATAGAAGTACGGAATCCTTCACCATCGGCTGTAGTACTGGGTATGATTTTAAGAACCGATATGAATTTTTCCATACAGAACTCCTACAAAAAAACCACCTCCCACAATATTGCCCAAAGTAGAAGGGATCAAATTGCTCCATAAAAAAGAAATAATTCCAACCGGGGCCCCTTCCATCATGCCCAGGGGAATGAAAAACATATTGGCCACGGAGTGTTCAAATCCTAAGGCAACAAAACAACAAACAGGAAACCAAAGACCAATAATCTTACCAATGGCAGATGTGGAAGCATACCCGCACCAGATGGCCAGACAAACCAGCCAGTTGGCCCCGATACCCCTGAGAAAAACTTCCCACCAGGGTATGGTTGTCTTTGCTACAGCAACATTCTGGATGTCGGTGTGCCACGGCTCGGCACCGCTTATCCCGGCCATATGCATCAGGAAGTAAGCTATTAATAATGCTCCCACAAAATTTCCGAGATAGACCAATCCCCAATTCCGCATCAAAGCTCCCGGACGAATTTTACGGTTCATAAGCCCGGGAATAAGGATGGCACAATTACCGGTAAACAGTTCAGCTCCTAAAAATACAACCAAAATCAGGCCTAGAGGGAAGACCGCCCCGGAGAGGATCCTTTGCACACCGGGATTGCCTGCGGTTAATTCGGGGAATCCATAGCCCACAATCAACGAAAAGGCACCCCCTATAGCAACGTAAGCTCCAGCCAGAAAAGACTGATACAAGGTTTTTTTAGTACCGAGAGCAGCTTTGGATACTCCTGCCTTTTCTGCTATAGAAAAAATCACTTCAGGCGTATTCATAGGAAATACAACTAATTATGAACCACTCTGTCATGCAGTTCGGCCAGCTTGGCGCTGTTCCACCGGTCAGTGGTACCAACCAGATAGCCGGTTATTCTCTGCAAGGTGTCTATATGGCTTCCTCCGCAATGAGGACAGAACTTAAGCTCACGGGCGGCATCTTCATAGCCGCAGTCCAGACAACGGTTCCGGTTGTGATTTACAGAACAATAACCCATATTGTATTTGTCCATCATGTCCACTACGGTTGCTATGGATTCAGGATTGTGGGTGGCATCGCTGTCAATCTCTACATAGAAAATATTACCTGCCAGAGACAAGGCATGATAAGGGCCTTCTACGCGGGCTTTATGTGAGATGGAACATTTATACCAGACAGGAACATGATTGGAATTGGTATAATAGTCTTTATCTGTAATGTCTTTAATAATGCCAAAATCTTTTTTATCAAGACGTGTGAATTTTCCGGCCAGACCTTCCGCGGGAGTAGCCAATACGCTGTAATTATGTTCGTACAGTTGTGAAAATAAGACAGAGGCTTCCCTGATATGGTTTATAATCTGAAGACCAAGCTGTTGTGCTTCTTCGGATTCACCATGATGTTTTCCAGTAAGGGCAATCAAACACTCGGCAAGGCCAATGTAGCCAATTCCCAGTGTGCCCTGGTTGATAATACTGCCTGCCGTATCGTTAGGTTTAAGCTTTTCGCTGCCAACCCATAATTCTGTCATAAGCAGAGGGAACTGTTTTGCTAAAGCGGATTGCTGAAGGAAATAGCGCGTATGCAATTGCAAGGCTGTGATATCTAAAATGTTGTCCAGTTTTAAAAAGAATGCCCTGATACGTTCCTCCTTGTCTGCGATGGCCATGCACTCAAGGGCAATCCGGACAATATTGATTGTCGTAAAAGAAAGGTTTCCCCTGCCTATTGAAGTTTTTTCTCCAAAACGGTTGTCAAAAACACGGGTACGGCAGCCCATGGTAGCCACTTCGTATCTGTAGCGCTCCGGATCATCTGAATGCCATGATTCGTGGTAGTTAAAAGTGGCGTCAAGGTTTACAAAATTTGGGAAGAAGCGTTTGGCAGACACCTTGCAGGCCAGCTTATATAAATCGTAATTGGGATCGCCCGGAAGATAACTGACGCCCCGTTTCTTTTTCCAGATATGTATTGGGAAAATGGCTGTTTGCCCGCTTTCTCCTATTCCATCATAGCAACTGAGTAAAATTTGCCGGATAATGCAACGACCTTCTGCAGAGGTATCGGTTCCGTAATTGATGGAAGTAAAAGCCACCTGATTGCCGGCCCGTGAATGGATGGTATTGATATTTTCAATGAAGGCATCCATGGCCTTGCGAACCCTGATAACTGTTTGATTACATATGTGCTGCCGGGTACGTTCTATTCCTGAAAGCTCATCAAGGTCTTTGATCTGATATTCAGCAACAGGTGTGTCCAAAAGGAAGGCATAATTTTTATTGTCGTACTGCCCGCATTTGTTCAACTCCTGAATAAAAGTGAGTTTCAGGTAAGGAGCCATGTAGAAATCAAAAGCCGGGATGGCTTGGCCTCCATGCATCTCGTTTTGAGCCGTTTCTAAAGAAATGCAAGCCAGCAGCGTTGCCGATTCAATATCTGTAGCAGGACGCAGGGGGGCATAACCGGCCTTAAATCCTTTTTTGAGCATTTTATCCAGGGGATGGTGAACACAGGTAAGGCTTTTGGTAGGGTAATAGTCCTGGTCGTGAATATGAATGTACCCCTTCTCCATGGCATCAATAACTTCCTGGAACAAGAGGTAATCCGAAACAAAATTTTTAGTTGTTTCACTGGAAAACTTCATCATCATACCCGCTGGTGTGTCGGCATTTAAGTTGGCACACTCACGTGTCAGATCGTTTTTCTGTGCGTTGATAATGGAGAAGAAAGTTTCCTTGATTCTGGCCTGGCGCTCCAGAAACAAGTTCTCGCTAAAAAAAATCATGGGGTATCCTCCAATCGTGATATCAGTTCCTTCCCAAGGGCCGTTTTGTCTTCAATATGTTTTAACACAGCTGCGACAAAGGGATTCTTCTCGAAAACGCCCCTGACTTGCTCAAAATCAAGGCGGCATTCATCCATATTGCCATCAGCTCCAAAACCGGTCATGGAACTTAAAGAAAATTCCTTACGGGCATCATCATAAAGCATTTTATCGAGACCAACAACAGCTTCTTCCCATTCCCTAACAATCTCTCTGATCTGATCCATAGTGATTTCTTCGGGATCGATATTGTAGAATTCCTTAATCTTGGAATATGCCCATGTCCATTCGTAATAATAGTAATTCAGGTGCATCTCCTCAATAAAACGGTTAATATCCGCTATCCTTGATATTTCATGATTTTCAATTCCATGGATTAATTTATCGATTTCTGTTTTGGGTGCGATAAGCCCCGATATATCCAGCCATTCTCCAAGTCCTATGGCAGTATCGGGACGCAACAGGCCTCTGATTTCCTCTATAGATTTGAAACGTCTTGTTTCCAGACGCTTGATGATCGAATTTCCCAGAAATTTTTTGATGGCGATTTCATAATACCCGATTCCGTTGACAAGAGAGGAGTTTTTTATTTTGGTGCTTTTGTAGGAATATACATCTGTGGTTTCTCCAGACACTCTCATCAACTCCCTGAGGATGGCCCTTCCGTTGAGCATTTTCTGGATAGTATAGGGACTCAGCAGGTTGTAATTGATCTGGTCCAGTTTGACAGGGTCTTTTCTCAAGTCGCGTTTTGGCCATTTCTGGGCATCCCGTATGGTCCCCACACTTTTAAGGTTGACTCCGGGGATAAGGTAAGTTGTATTGTCCTGCTCTATCAGATATGAAAAAGGTAGTGAACTGGTGTCTGTATTGTTGACATGCCGCCCCATAACAAGAGAAAACGCTCCGATACGAGATGGCCAAAGGATGTAAGAATCAGAAGTGGTCTTAGCCCCCCGTTCCATAATGCCCTGGTGAATGGGTCCCAGTTTGTACATATGGTTGGACTGGTTGGAGCCGGATCCGGCATTCATAAAAGAAAACATGCCCGCAATGAGCAGGGTGGATTTATGGTGACTGACAGTATAAGGCCCGGCAAACACCGAGGAGGCTTCCCCGTTTTCGCCAAGACAATTGCTGAAAAACAGTGTATCATTCGCAGAATAACCTTTCCCAAGTATGGTCCCCTGTCCGACAAAACATTTATTTATGTTGACTCCGCTTTCCACTTTTGCTCCGGAGGATATGATAAAATCCTCGGCGTTTACCCCGTGACCAATGTAGACCGGGTCATACGCGTTACCATTAATACTGCCGTTGATCAGTGAAGAAATTCCCTCTATGGTTGTACTGTCCCCTATAACAACATTTTTTAGTGTACCCGAATGGCTTATCGTAACATTGTTTCCTATGGAACCCCTGTCAGATGAAACTTTTTTGGCATATATGCTTACAAGTTCCCGCATCCTTTTCACAAGTTCTGTCTTATGGCGGTATAGTGCCAGGATGTAGGCAAAATGAGCAGTCAGTTTGTTGTTTATTGTGACTTCCCGGCCGCCCGTCTCATTCAGGACAGATACGTCCACACCGTTCCCGAAAGAGGAAATACCTTCTGTATAGATCTTGTCTACGTTTTCTATGATACAACCGGACCCAATGTTATAGTTTGCTATATAACTGTGGATATTTTCAATACAGGAATTGTTTCCTACAGATACGTTGTGCAGTTTGGCGTTACAGATGCCCGATTGGAGACGTATCCCCGAGGGAAGTTCTTTTTTTGAATCAAAAACACCCAGGCGGATATCCCCGGAAAATGCAGTTTCCCAGACTCTTTCCGGCCTGAAATCAGGATCGACCCATACCTTGGTCCAGTCATCTGAGTGACATCGCTGCTTTTTCAAACTGGCGATTTCTTCTCGTTTGATGAGGCGGTAATCATCCATAAAAACGCTTAATTCCAAACGATCCTGTCTGTGTCGGGTTTATAGGGTATCTGGTGGATGGTAAAGGCATAATTCTTGAAGTTACTGATAAGCGCTGCCACCCTCATCCTGCCGACTTTCAGCAGGCGTGTGGGAACATTTGGAAATACCAGGTTCAAGACAACAGTCTGGTCTTTAGATAATGAAAACTCCCGGGAAAACGGGACAGCAGGATAATACTCCATTGGATAAACCGAATATTCAGTAACATATGTATCATCTATCAGGCCTTCGGTACTACTGAATATCACATTGCAGAGACGGTTTGCTTTGATATTGATGGTCGCATATAGAGTTCCCTTTGAGGGATCGTTAATGTCCTTAACTCCACTACAACTTACTAAGGTTGCTGTAAAATAGTCAACATTATCTGAGAAATCATAGATAACCTCTTTGTAGAAGAGAGATACCTGCTCCTGGCCTCCTTTGCAGCAGGAAAACAGAATCATTGAAAGTATAACAGAACTGAGTAAAAGGAATGTTTTTTTCATAAGAGTTGTTTGAAAGAGATTATTATTAAAATCAAAAATAATATAAATACCGGATATGTGTACCAGACGCACGAATATTCTGCTTTGTTGCATAAGGTCAAAAAGAAAGCCGCCTGTAAAAGGGCGGCTTTCGGCAAAATAGGTTTTTGAACTAAAAACGATATGAGACACCTATTGTTGCAATTGTAAACCCGTAACCGGCTTCAACAAAAGCTCCCAGATACGGTGTAAACATGTATCTTGTTCCGCCTAATGCCTGCCACCCGAATCGTACATGGGTATTTGATGCGACAGTACCTATATTGTCTTTGTGACGGTTAGATTCCAGCTTAAGACCCAGTACGGCGCCTCCGTATACTTCCCAGTTTTCCAGAATGGTAAAGTGGTAGGTACCGCGCACGCCAACCAGTGTGTTGAAATAACGGTAAGTAGCATTGTAATCTCCTATGGTGGTTTTGTACCTGTATCCCCAGAACCCGGCGTGTGCACCCACAGCGACAGATCCCGGCCTGCCAAAGTCAAGGATACCCACTTCATAAAAAGCGGAGATCGGAGGAATGGTCATACTGTAACCACTTCCAATGGCGGGAAGACCAATGCCCAGGCTTCCCATATTTGTGCCCTTGGTCATCAAGTTTGGTAACACGTCATTCTGGGCAGAAAGGGAGAGAAAGACAGACAGGATAAGGAGGGTGGTAAGGAAAGCTTTTTTCATATCTGATATAAAGTTATAATTAATACTTCCACTAATATACAATTAATTTTAATATATCAAAAAAAATGTAACTTGTGACAAGTAAAAAATACAATTATAATCATATGAAACAAATACCAACTCTCTTATTTTTGGTGGCTTGCGCACTGTTGTTCACACAGTGTGTAAACACAGATAAAAAGGAAACCTGGGCCATAGTGCTCCATGGAGGAGCGGGATCAGCTACCAATATGAGCCCTTCTGAAAGAGAACATTACATGGATCTGTTGAATCAGGCATTGGAAACCGGGACAGCCATGCTAGGGCAGGGTGCCCAGGCCATTGATGTTGCCATGCAGGTGGTCGTATGGATGGAAGACTGTCCTGATTTCAACGCCGGCAAGGGGGCTGTGGTAAATTCGGAAGGAATCCATGAACTGGACGCTGCGTTGATGGACGGTAGGGATCTGAAGGCAGGCGCCGTTGCCGGTGTGCGCGATATAAAAAATCCCATTCTGGCTGCAAGGCATGTGATGGAAGATACACCGCATGTATTGCTTATAGGGGAAGGGGCCTCGGCTTTTGCTGCTATGGCGGGACTGACTATGGTTCCCAATTCTTATTTTTCTACCCCAAAGAGGCTGGAACAGATCCGCAGGATCAGGGAACAGAAGGAAAACCCGGATCCCAAAGGAACCGTGGGGTGTGTTGTCCTGGATAAAAAAGGCAACCTGGCTGCCGCTACTTCTACCGGGGGCATGAGCGGTAAACGCTGGGGAAGGGTAGGAGATGTGCCGATCATTGGAGCCGGAACCTATGCCAACAACAGTACGGTAGCCGTATCCGGTACCGGTCACGGGGAATTATGGATCAGAAGGTGCGTTGCCTTTGATATCAGCGCCCTGATGGACTACAAAGGCTATTCTGTGGAAGAAGCTGCCCGTGAAGTGATATTCAATAAAATAGACAAAATGGAAGGCTCGGGTGGGGGCGTGATCTGTGTAGATAAAAACGGCAGAATTGCCATGGAATTCAATACAGATATCATGTACCGGGCCTGGGCCACTGCAGGGGGCCAACGCGGAACAGCAATTGATCATTAAGCCGTGTTTAATTATTATCGGCCGCTGTCCAGGATCAGGTTTTTCAGATCGTTGTTAAAGTCTTTCTCTGCAAGGAGCTCTTCCAGTGTCATATGCATCCTGTAGCGCCAGTAATGGGGTACAATAGCCGGCACATTGATGCGCTCATCGTGGGGATTTTCCCGGCGTAACTTTCCCGAAACCGACATCCAGTCCTGCCAGGGCAGGATGCACAGCATGGCCGGACACCTGAGGTGGTCCCTGATCACCTGCATGCAAATCCAGGGTTCACAATAAACGGGAGCCTCACCGGGCATTCCCAGAACGGTGTTGAAAAACCGGTTGGTGATGTTGCGGTCTTCTTCCCACCACCCCCTCAGTGTGCTGGTATCGTGCGACCCGGTCGTGCAAACACATAAATACGGATATGAGGCCGGATCGCCAAAGTCCCGGTATTTATCTTTGGGCATTCGCTGAACCTCGAGGCTGAGCATGGCCAGTTCTTTCATAAGAGGCGGAACACAGTCGGGGATCATGCCCAGGTCTTCGGCACAGCAAAGCATTTTTGTTGCCGATATCAGAGGCGGCAGTTTTTTCATGGCCTGGTGGTACCAGAACTCGTTGTGCCTTTTGTAAAAGAAGTGATCGTAGAGGCGGTTGAAAGCAAATTTGGAATTTTCGTCCAGGGCCTTGTAAGAATAGTTGAACTGTGCCGAGATTCTGGGATGGTAGGCATCTTCTTTCCCCGGCTGTGGGATAAAAAGCACATTGGCCGCCAGATCCAGCAGGCTGCTGCACAGGACGCGGTTCTCCTGGTTATCCTTCAGAGATCCGAAATGCAGTGCGATCTTCCTTTGGGTACTGAAAGCCTCGTTCAGATCGTATTGACCGGGATTCTTTCCCGGATCCAGGTATTGTTTCCTGATCAGGTCTGCCTTTTCTCCAAATACCTTGTTTAGGATATCATCAGTTATATAAGGTCTTGTCATCCTTCGGCCGTCAAAAGGAAGCCCCCATTGCCGGATTTCTTCTGCAGTAAACGGCATGGCCGGGTCAAAATAGCCCATCAGGCCCTGAGTCTGTTCCTTAGGTATGCTCCATATTCTGAAAAATCCCAGGATGTGGTCTATGCGGTAGGCATCAAAGTATCTTGCCATGTGGCCAAACCGGTTCTTCCACCAGGCATAGCCGTCTTTTTCCATGACTTCCCAGTTATAGGTAGGGAAGCCCCAGTTCTGACCCTGTACAGAAAATTCATCCGGAGGGGCGCCTGCCTGTGAATCTATGTGGAACAGGTGGGGTTCGGTCCAGGCCTCGACACTCAGGGGTGTAATGCCTATGGGTATATCTCCCTTGAGTATTATGCCTTTACTGTTTAAATATTTATGGGCATCGGCAAGTTGTTTGTCAAGGTGGTATTGAATGAAAATATACAAATTCAGATTTTCAAACTCCAGAGCGTATGAGGGATCGTAGGTGGCGTATTTCCCCCATTGGGAAAAATCGGCTGTACCAAATTTGTCGCGCAAAACGCAAAAAAGCGCATAGGGGAGAAGCCACTTTTTGTTTTCCCTGTAAAAAGTTCTGAAAGAAGAAGATTTCATAACTTTCTCCCCGGTGTGTTTAAACAGATACCGGATAACTTCCCATTTCAGGGCCGAGACTTTGTCGTAATCCAATTGGGGCAGTTCATTCAGTGTTTTCCTCTCTTTTTCGAACCGTGAAAGGTCTGCCGTTCCGTCTGCCGGGCACATAGCATTTATATTGGCATAGAGGGGGTGCAAAGCCATGATGGATATGCCTCCATAGGGGTATGAATCAATCCAATTGTGGTACATAGTGGTGTCGTTGACCGGCAGGATCTGGAGTACACGCTGCCCTGTCATGGCTGTCCAATCTGCCATTTTTTTCAGGTCACCAAAATCCCCAATCCCCCAGCTTTCCTTGCTGCGCAATGAAAATACGGGAATAGCCGTCCCGGCGTGGCGCAATCCTTCCACAGAGCCTCTGTATGGGGCATCGTTTATCACAATGAGTTCGTCTCCTTTAATTTGGTCTGGAATAGCCGGAAAAACACGGTTTGGCCCATCTTCCCATTCCACAAGTGAATTACTGCCATCCCGGCGGATTATATATTTGTATTCCGTAGAGCAATTTAGTATTTCTGCAAAGGACAATGAGGCTATCCATAATCCGGCTCCTGTGTATTGAAGGGGGATTGCACGAGAAGGGTTCCACATGCCCAGGTTTTCTGAGTTGCCGGTCAGTGCCAGATGGCACTTTGTAGGAACGGAAACACTGCGGGTGATAAGGGCTATGTCCGAAATTTTTGGTGTCTTTGGTTTATGGATAAGAAAAACGTAGGAATAGTCCGGGTCAATCCACCGGTCTGTTATGATCATGCTTTTTTTTGCAGGGAAACCTTTTTGAGCGTGGTCTGCAAGTTCTGTTATCAGATCGCCTCCGTGACAAAAAACGCCATAACGGTAGAATAGCGTTTCAGGTAAAGATTTAGGTTTTATCCGCAGTTCCCACCAGCCATCCTGCAGCCGGTTCATGTGTGGCGATTTTTTCAAATTATCATTGCCTAATTCAGGGATGTTACCGCTTAAGAGCAAGAAGCTGTCCTGAGGTGCGTTGTAATGAATCCGAAAAATAATTTCCATATAAGATTTATTTGATTGTAACAAATATACTTAAAAAAATCTACAGGATTTTTTGTAACTTTACCCATTATGACAAAAACAGACACTACGCATCTGATCATACACGCTTTTGCACTGGCACATGCACTTGCCTGTTTTCTACTGCATGACACGTCTTTTGGGGATACATTCCTGCTGACCTGCCTGACAATTGCTATGGTTGTGGTACTTATCCGGTTATATGACGGGCCGGTGGATGTGATTGTGGGTTTGTTATTACTTGCCTCTTTTGCGGGTTTCTTCCTGGGAACTAACGGGGCCCGCTGGATACAGACGCTCTTTCCCAAATTGAAAAGCATCCTCAGTTACGTGATAACAACAACACTTGTGACCGAATTCCTGGGCTGGTCCATTTTCTTTGTGGTGCGACGCAAGAAAAAATAACGGATCATGGCACCGAAAACAAAAAGAACCACTATCACAGAAGTGCTGCTGCTGGCTTTTTTTGTATTGGCATTCCGTTTGGCTTTTGAAGGAGCCATTCCTTTTTTTCAAAACAACTTCAACCTGAATTTCAACGAAACGCTTAGCCGGCTGCTGGGTAACTATCCGCTGGCCCTGCTCATGATAATCCTTGATTTTCTGCTGGTTTGGATGCTCGTCCGTCATATTGATTACGGAGAAAAGCCCATGTTGCGCACATTGCTGGAACTATCCGGCCTTACTGTTATCGCTCTTTTTTCTGCCGTACTGGTGAGAATCATGTCTGCCCGGGATGCTTCTGCGGAAGGTTCTTTTTTCAATTACAGTTTTTGGTATACCGCCCTTGCAGCATTTTTCTTCAACATGATTTTTATAGCCGGAATTGATATATATGCCTATTACGGAAGGGTACAGAAAAAAGCCCTGGATATTGAAATAAATCAGAAAAACAAAGCCAGGTATCAGTATCAGCAGCTTAAGCATCAGCTGAATCCACACTTTCTTTTTAACAGTCTCAATTCTTTGGACTACCTGATCCACACCGATGCCGGAAAAGCCAGCGAATACATACAAAAACTGGCCTCGCTGTACCGCCATTTTCTGAACATCGGGGAAGAAGAATCTATAACGCTCAAAGAGGAACTGGTGTTTATAGAACTTTACGTAGATTTATTATCCCTGCGTTTTGATTGTTCCCTGAAAGTCACATTCAAAATTAGTGAAGAATACCTGAACAGACTTGTAATCCCGTGCAGCCTGCAGATTTTGATAGAAAACGCCACCAAACACAACATTGTAAGTAAAGAAAGTCCCCTGGAGATTATGATAACCACAGAGGAAGGCTACCTTGTAGTGAAAAATAATTTGCAGCCCAAGATATATCAGAATCCCTCTACCGGGTTTGGATTAAAGAATATCCGAGGACAATATTTGTCTGTTTTTCAAAAAGACATTGTTATTAACAACAACGGGCAAACGTTTGAAGTACGCCTGCCAATACCAAATTAGGCGATGAAAGTACTAATACTGGAAGACGAGATCCCTGCACAGATGCAGTTAAAACGGCTGCTAAATGTTTATTACCCCGATGCAACAATCGCTGACATCCTGGACTCGGTGGATAAAGCCGCCAGGTGGCTGACTTTAAACAGTGTGGACCTGATATTGATGGACGTAGAACTTTCGGACGGAATCTGCTTTGAATTGTTTAACAGGGTTGCATCCATGCCTCCTGTGATCATTGTCACAGCTTATGAGCATTATGCACTGGCGGCACTGAAAAAAAGTGCCGTTGATTATCTGCTCAAACCGGTAGGTGATACGGAATTTGTGGAAGCAGTGGAAAAATGTATTAAAACCCTTACCAGTCCACGTGACCTTCAAAGCCTGGGCAAACTTGTGTACCAGAATCAGGACTTCAAACAACGGTTTGTCATAAAGGTAGGTGACCAGATCATTGTAATTAATACAAAAGACATCGCGTACTTTTTCTCCGAGGATAAAAGTACCTACATCATGACCAGGGAGGGAAAGCATTACCTCTCTGATGCGAGTCTGGAAACCATTGAAGAACAGCTTAATCCAAGAGATTTTTTCAAGCTCTCCCGTAATTGCATAACCAGTATATCGGCAATTAACTCTATTTCCAAATATTTTAACAGCCGGCTGCGCATAGAACTTCTGCCCCCCTATAAACAACCCATATTAGTCAGTCGCCAAAGGGTTCCTGTTTTCATGCGCTGGATAGAGGGGGTAGCTGACTGAAAATCCGGACAGGATTTCTTGCATTTGGTCAACATTATTCTTCATTTCGTCGGATTTGCTTATATATTATAAGGTAAAGGGACTAAATTTATAAAATTTATTACCTGATCCTTGACGATGATACAAAAGAAAATGACATTCTGGAATATCTGGAACATGACCTTCGGTTTTCTGGGTATTCAATTCGGACTTGCTCTGCAAAATGCTAATGTTAGCCGAATTTTGCAATCTTTCGGGGCCGATGTAAGCCATCTCTCTTTATTCTGGATTGCCGCTCCCCTGACCGGGATGATTGTTCAGCCAATTATCGGTCACTACAGTGATCAAACCTGGACACGTCTGGGCAGGAGGCGTCCTTTTTTCCTGACCGGTGCCATTCTGGCTGCCCTGGCCCTGGTCCTGATGCCCAATGCGCCCATGCTGGCACCCATCGTTTCGCCCATGTTGATTGGAGCGGGAATCCTTATGATCATGGATGCCTCCATCAATGTAGCCATGGAGCCTTTCAGGGCATTGGTGGCAGACCTGCTCCCATCGGAACAGCGGACAATGGGTTTTTCTGTACAGACATCACTCATAGGGATAGGGGCTGTTCTGGGGGCCATCCTTCCTTACCTGTTGACCAACTGGTTTGGCATGACCAATACACCCGATGTGGAAGCAGGACACCTTGTTGCCAATAACGTTAAATATGCTTTTTATATAGGGGCTGCCGTATTATTTGGAAGCGTTCTCTGGACGGTCATCAGTACCAGGGAATACCCTCCGCAGGGAGGTGTCAGGCCGGAAAAACAACCTTTCTGGCAGATTGGAAAAGATTTTTTATCTATCCCCAAAACCATGAAACAATTGGGGGTTGTGCAATTTTTCTCTTGGTTTGCCCTGTTTTCCATGTGGGTATATATGGTACCCGCTGTGGCAGACCACCTGTACGGAACTACAGACAACACTTCTCATTCCTATGCCGATGCCGGTGACTGGGTAGGGATTCTGCAGGGAGTATACAACGGGGTAGCGGCCATTTTTGCTTTTCTTCTTCCCTTTATTTCAAAAAAATTCAGCCGTAAGGGAACCCATGCTTTATGCCTTCTGATGGGAGCCATAGGATTCCTTTCCTTTTACTTTATTAAGGATCCGCGTATGCTGGTCTTCCCCATGATCGGAGTGGGAATGGCATGGGCGGGGATCCTGGCCATGCCTTATTCCATCCTGGCGGGTGCCTTGCCGGCACACAAGATGGGTGTTTATATGGGCATTTTTAATTTTTTCATTACCATCCCTCAGATAATCAACGGTCTGGTAGGAGGGGTTATGGTTAAACACCTGTACGGAGGCAAAACCATCTTTGCCATGGTTTTCTCCGGGTTCTGTCTGCTGATTGCTGCTATCAGCGTTTTCTTTGTGGAAGACAGGGACGACCCGGTCCAGCTTGCTTTCAGAAAGAATAGAAAAATAGGATTATCTAATTAACTAAATAAATTATTAACTAACCTATATGTTTATGAAAAGACTGATGACTTTTTTGCTTGCGGTCACACTCTTCTCCTTAACTTCTGCTTACGCTCAGTATGAAGTAAGGGGAACGATCGTCGATGTTAACGGCGAAGCGGTGATTGCAGCTACGGTTCTGCAACAGGGAACCAGTTACGGTGTCACAACAGATCTGGACGGGCAGTTTACCCTTAAGGTACCATCTCCTGAAACCCTGTTGGAGATATCATACCTGGGGTATCAAACCTTAGTCGTTGCTGCCGGGAACGCAACCAGGATCGTTTTGCACGAAGATTCAGAACTTCTGGAAGAACTCGTGATCATTGGCTATGGAACTGTCAAAAAGAGCGACATGACAGGTTCGGTAGTGGCCATCAGGGCAGAAGAAGTGAATCGTGGTGCGGTGATTTCTCCGGACCAGATGCTGGTTGGAAAGGTTTCCGGACTGCGCATCACACCTGCCACAGGTCAGCCCGGATCTTCTGCTACCATCAGGATTCGAGGTGCCGCATCCTTAAATGCATCCAACGATCCTCTGATAGTGATTGACGGAGTTCCCGTAACCGGGGACGGCGGAGCCGGAATGGGCAATCCACTGGCTTCTGTTAACCCCAACGACATAGAAAGCTATACGATCCTGAAGGACGCTTCGGCAACGGCTATCTATGGCTCAAGGGCTTCCAACGGGGTTATCATTATAACCACCAAGAAAGGAACAGGAAGGGGTTTTAACGTCAGCTACAATTCCAGTTACTCGGTAAAACAGAACGCCTCTACCATCCAAATGATGACAGCCGATGAATACCGTGATTTCATGTCCACAACGTATCCCAATAACCAGATTATTCCAACCCTTCTGGGAACTGAGAGTACAGACTGGCAGAAAGAGATCTACAGGTTGTCCTTTAACACGGACCAGAACGTGAGTCTTTATGGGTCAACCCGTTATATGCCCTATCGTGTCAGCCTTGGATACAACCTGGACCAAGCCACCCTTAAGGTTGGTGACAACCAGAGGGCCAACCTGGACATTAGCCTGTCACCCAAGCTTTTTGATGAACACCTGACCATCAATGTGAATGCAAAAGGGATCTACCAGAAAACCAACTGGGCCCCCACCGGTGCCATTGGAAATGCCATGGCCTTCGACCCCACCAAGCCCGTGTATTTCAGAAAGCTCTACGGGAGCATAAACACATCAAAAGCTAACGGTTACTGGAACTGGTTCAATCCAGATGGCAGTGCCAACACCATGGCCAGTACCAACCCACTCTCAACCATGTATGACTATACCAATTTTAATTATACATTGCGTTCACTGGGTAACGTGCAGCTCGCCTATAAGGTTCATGGTTTAGAGGATCTGACGGCCAACGTGAACGCCGGTTATGACATAGCCCGTACAAGGGGAGAAAGGTATAACGCCCTGGGATCCATCTCTGCCATGCGTTCCAGCAATGACTTGTTTGTTAATTATGAAAATTACAACCTGAATACATTACTGGAAACTTACCTGAACTACAATCACGATTTCAGAAACAGTAACCTGGACGTGATGGCCGGTTATTCCTGGCAGCATAACTTTGTTCAGTATGATGAAGAACAATTCAGGAATACTGAACCGGATGGTCCGGGTGAACACTACTATACAGCACCCACCAATGCTAAGGAATATTACCTGATCTCTTTCTTCGGAAGGATCAATTATTCCATCGCTTCCAAATACCTGTTCACTGTTACCTTGCGTAACGATGCCTCGTCAAGGTTCAGCAAAACCAACCGGTGGGGCTTGTTCCCTTCGGCAGCCTTTGCCTGGAACATCGGCCAGGAGAATTTTCTGAAAAACAGTCAAGCCGTTTCGGCCCTGAAACTCCGTCTGGGCTGGGGCAAGACCGGACAACAGGACATAGGTTCTGATTACTATCCTTACCTGGCCCGTTATCTTTCCTCTTCTGCTATAGAAATGAGATACTTTATGGGTGACGGTTTCTATACCACACTGGCGCCCCTGGCTTACAACGCCAACCTGAAGTGGGAAACCACGGAAACCTACAACGTAGGTCTGGACTTCGGTTTTGCCAACGATCGCATTACCGGTAGTGCCGAGGCCTATTACCGCTACACTTACGATCTGTTGAATGTGATCTCCACGCCGCTTGGCTCCAACTTTGGCAACAGCATCATATCCAATATCGGGAACATGCAAAACAAGGGATTGGAGTTCACCCTGAACTTCGTACCTGTCCAGACTGCCGACATGCACTGGTCCATAGGCGGTAACTTAACCATTCAGGACACAAAAATAACAAAACTGACCACCCTGAAGACAGAAGGATACCTAGGGGTAACCACTGGATCCGGAATGGGAGGAACGGGTGGTTACAGTTCATTACATCGTGAAGGCTTTTCACCCTACACATTCTATATGTTCCAGCAATTGTACGACAACGGAGGCAATCCCGTTCAAAATGGACTTATAGACCGTGACGGAGACGGTGAAATAACCGACGCTGACCGCTACGTTACCGGTTTCAGTCCCACACCGGATGCTTTCTTTGGGATCAACACCCAGTTCCGTTACAAAAAATGGGACCTGGGACTTAACGGTCACGGTTCCATTGGCAACTACATTATCAACGGAGTGGCCATGGGATATTCCACATCCTACAGCGATGACTGGAACAAAGGTTATCTGAATAACGTAAGCAAACAATACCTGGTTAAAGGATGGACTGCTCCTTCTGAAAACAATCAGAAATATTCTGATATGTTTATCGAGAATGCTTCTTTCTTCCGCATAGACGATATTAACCTGGGTTATACGTTTGACAATCTGAAATTTGCCAAAAGCATACGTATAGCTGCCTCGGTACAGAACGTATATGTCTTTACCAAATACAGGGGATTGGATCCCGAGATCGTATCTTCGGACGGCGTAGACTTCAACATCATACCACGTCCCAGACTCTATACCCTGCGTCTAAACATTAACTTTTAATACAAGGTAGATATGAAAAAGATATTGAAAAACAGTTTTCTGCTGGCGTCGGCACTCGTTTTCCTGCTGACCTCCTGTATCAACGACCTGGATACACTGCCACTGAATGAAACAGATGCTACCTCTGAGACCGCATACGCAGAGCCTTCCAGTTATTTGAACGGCTTATCCTACTTATATGGTTACTGGGCCCTGGTGAGCCAGAACGACATGGGATCACCGGATATTGCCGTAGCCGATGCCGGACAAAGCGAACTTACCCGTATGTACATGGTCCTGAACGAACTTTCAACGGATTCTTTCAAGATCATCTGGGGTGACAACTACATCGTGCCCATACAGTACCATCGCTGGACTTCGGCCGACAATGAAGCGATCATAGCAGTATATACCCGTTGTATGAAAGGCATAACCCTGGTCAATGAGTACCTTATCCAGACATCGGATGAAAAACTCAACGACAGGGGGCACTCTGCCGAACTTGCCACAGTGCACCAATACCGTGCAGAAGCCCGGTTCAACCGCGCTTTGTATTATTACCTTCTCATGGATCTTTTCGGAAATCCTCCATTTGCCCTTGAAGAGAACATTGGCGGGGAACTTCCCAAACAAATAGGAAGGGAAGCCCTCTATACATGGATTGAGGAAGAATTGCTTGACCTTGCCAACAGCGCCGACATGCCTGCAAAGGGCAATGTCATGTATCCCCGCGCTAGCAAGGGATCTGTCTGGGCAGTACTCGCCCGCATGTACCTGAATGCAGAAGTTTATACCGGTTCTGCACAATGGCAGAAAGCCAAAGATGCCGCCGCACAGGTTATTGGAATGGGATATGCCTTACATCCCAATTACCAGGAATTGTTCATGCAGGATAATACCACCAATGGAGCCATCCAGGAATTCATTGTTGGCGTTGTTTATGACAAGGACAACACGCAGAGCTGGGGAGGAACCACACACCTAGTATCGGCCACGCTCAGCTCAGATGCCAATACGGCCATCGCAAAGAACCTGGGCCTAACCGGAATGCTTAACCCTGAAACCTGGAACGGATACCATGTTGCCGATGATTTCGTACAACGTTTTGAACTATCGGGTGTACAATGGGGGGCAACTTCAGGATTCGGTTACGACCGTACAAACAGCGACAAGCGTGCCTTCTTCTACAACATCGGCTCAAGCAAGGATTTTGACAACACTACCACCGATACTGGCTGGAGGTGCTGGAAATTCACCGGTTTGTATTCCGACGGACATACGGTATCAGATGCCGAATCCAATTACAAGTTCTCTTCCATTGATTTTCCTGTATTTCGCCTGGCCGAAATGTTCCTGATCTTTGCCGAGGCCGATGCACGGTTGAACGGTGGCGTGGTGACCGATCCATTGGCTAAGGGATACATAAACCAGCTTCGCGAGCGGGCAGGAGTCGCCTCAAAGACACCTGAAACCATGGATTTGGACTGGCTGCTGGACGAACGTGCCCGTGAGCTGATGTGGGAAGGACACCGTAGAACCGACCTGATCCGTTACGGATATTTCACATCCATGGCATTTCCCTGGACCCTGAAGGGTGGGGTGCTGAACGGAAAAGTATCGTTACCGGAACACCGCAAAGTATATCCCATTATACTGAGCGATCTGAATGCGAACCCCAATCTGGTTCAGAATACAGGATACTAACATAAGAGGATTCAATAAATGATTACGATTATGAAATACACAAAATATATTACTATGTTGGTCGCCTCTGTGCTGGTTCTCGTTTCCTGTGACATCCAGATCGAGAAGGCATACCTGAATCCGGCCTCCGGATTCGAGGCACCGGTCTTGCTTTCACAAGCGCCGGTTGTTATCAACGAGGATAACAACAAAACAGAAAGCGTGACCTTCAACTGGTCCGGCGCTTCCTTTGGTCCGGCCGTACAGATAGAATATGCACTCTATGCAACGGCCAACTCCCAGACTGCCTTACTCGGGACGTCTTTTACCAACTCCTTGTCTGTAACAAAATCAGACCTGAATGGGGTGGTTGCCAACGATCTTGGAGTAGGGGTAAATGCAACGGCAAGCATCAGCGCCTACCTGGTAGCCAAAGTATATGGCACCAACGTGGAAAGCGTCACCTCAAACTCCGTTGCCTTTGATGTAACCACTTTTGCCGCAGCCTTGCGCGCACTCTACATGCCGGGCAATTACCAGGCCTGGAAAATTGAACAAGCCCCCGAATTCTGGGAAACAGACGGTGGAACCAACGTTTACAAGATCCTGGTGGACCTTGAAGACGGATCGGATCAATACTCCTACTTTAAGGTTACGGTAGCCCGCAACTGGTCCGATTTAAACTGGGGATACAATTTCCTGACACCTTCCTGGTATTGTCCCGAACAGTCCGACTCCAACCTTTCTGTTGACCTGACAGAGGGAAACATTTACATATTGACAGTCAACCGCGGCAAGATGACCATTGACAAAAAGCTTGTAAATAAAGTTGGTATCATCGGGGCTTTTGACGAAAGCGGCTGGAGTACAGATCTGGACATGGTTTACGATGAAGTTAACAACCTGTGGGTATCTCCCGCCATTACCTTCAGCGGGGATAAGAACTTCCTTATCCGCCTGAATGATAGCTGGGATGACAAGTACGGGACCAACAACGAAGCCAGCTCAAGTGTGACAGGCGGGGTGAATCTGGTAAAAGGCGGCGGGGACATTAATGTGCCATCTGCCGGGACCTATATCATGAAACTCCACGGTAACAGGACTCCTTTCGTTCTGGTAATGGAAAAACAGTAATTGATTAAAGAGACGCAATCATGAAAATACTTAAATATTTATTTGCTGCAGCCATCGTGAGCCTGTCAGCCGTCTCCTGCGAGGTGATCAGTGAAGACGCTTTTTCAACAGCGCCTGTACCTCCGGAAATGTATGCACATTCCGATATCCTGATGACCTCCAATACGATGGAAGAGTTTGTCAATTTTTCCTGGAAACCAGCACGTTTTCTGGGAGAAGGACTCAACTATGACCTGTATGCCAAATTCGAGGAATCAACAGCCAAACTGGCGACAACCGCCGAACTATACTACAGGGTACCAAAAAATGAGTTCAAGACGGCACTCTACAATGCCTTTCCCGGACTGCCCGAGAATGACACCTTTACCATGACATTCTATGTTTCGGTAACCAATGAGGCCGAAACATATGCTTCGGATCCGGTAACCCTGGACATTTATGCCTATGGTGATGCCGTTTCCCCTGAAATAACTGCCCTGGTAGAGTCCATTGTTCTGGATGTAACCGATCCCGCCGGCACACTGGAACTCCTAACCTGGGAACCGGCAAGGCTCGGATATAATGAAGAGGTCACCTACAACGTATCTATGAAATACGGTCAAGGAGACACTGTGGTGCTTGCCTCTGAGCTAAAAGAAACAAAGTTTGCCATATTGGTGGACGAACTTAACGAAGCCGCTGTTGCCGCAGGGGCGCCGGAAGCAGCTACCTCTAACCTGGATTTTATAATCAAAGCTTTCTCGGCCACATACACGAAGGGTGTTGTCTCCAACACGGCCACCATTGCAGTCACCACTTATATTGCAACATATCCCGAGTACATATACGTACCTGGCGGATACCAGGGCTGGGATCCCGCCTCGGCTCCAAAGATCAAACATTCCTCCGTTACAAAGGGAATGTATGAAGGGATGATAGACCTGAGCGTTGAAGGCGGAGGGGAAGTCGCATTCAAGTTCTCCCCTGTCCCGGCCTGGGAAGGTGACTTTGCCATAGACAACATAGAAAAAACCACTTTCGGCAACGGATATACCGCATTGACCGGTAAGGGAACAACCGGCGGTGACATAACCGCTCCTTCAGGTATGTATAACATCCTTCTGAATAAGAAGCTCAATACCCTGTACATGGTCCAGATCGAGACACTCAGCCTTATTGGATCTGCTCCTGTAGAAAGCAACGGATGGATCAATGATGTGGACATGGTTTACGATGCTGAAACTAAAACATTCTCTGCTATTACCAATATGCAGGAAGGAGAATTCAAGATCCGCGTGAACCACGACTGGACACATTCGGCCGGAGGAGCATTGAACAATGTAAGCTTTGGGAAGGGAGACAACCTCAGTTTTGACCGCACACCGGGTGAATACAAGGTAGTGCTGAACGTAGGTGTAAATCCCTATACCGTTACTTTCATTAATACAAGCTTCCCCGAGAAACTGTATGTGCCCGGAGGTCATCAGGGATGGAATCCCTCTACTGCACCGGTATTGAACGGAGATACCGAAGGACATTACCAGGGATTCGTGAATCTGACAGATATCTTCAAATTCACCAGTGCCCCAGACTGGGACCACACCAATTACGGCGGATCGTTTGAAGCCCTGGATACCAATCCCTCTGCAGGCAACCTTTCTGTTCCAGCTCCCGGGTATTATTTTCTGAAGGTTGATCTGACCACCATGAGTGCCACCGCAACCCTTATAGAAAGGGTAGGTGTGATTGGCAGCTTTACCGGCTGGGGAGAGGATGTGCCTATGACCTACAATGCAGAAACAAACCTGTGGACAGCCACAGGACTGCCATTCCCTGCCGGGACGGAATACAAATTCCGTATGAACAATGGCTGGGACATCAACTTTGGAGGCGATCCTGCCAACCTGGTTCAGGATGGAGCCAATTTGAAAGCAGACGCCGGTATGTATACCGTCATCCTGAGTCTGGCTACAACGCCTTACCATATGACCATTGAAAGAACGGGTGACCTGGAAACCACCTATGCCACGGAGGTAGTTGTTCCCGGAGATTATTCAGGCCATGCATGGAGTGCCACCGGCGATCCAAAGTTATTCGGTTCAGGCGATGGCACCTACAAAGGGGCCATCACCATGTACAATATGGAAAACGGATTCAAGATCGTGGAGAACGGGACCTGGATAGCAGGTCAGCTTGTTGCTGATACCGAATTCGAATTCACACTCTACACCGGAGATAACATGAAGTTGCCCAACGGAACGTATTTCTGGAGTGTGGATCTTCCCGATGCCAAAGCAGTAGCTACGCCTGTAACAGTGGTAGGATTGATTGGAAGTTTTGAAGGCAGTGCCTGGGGAACAGACTTGCCCATGGAATTCAATAACGAAAGCCTTACCTACTCGGTAAATGTAAATCTGGCCGCAGATAACGAATTCAAAATCCGCTTCAACAACAACTGGGACCTTAACCTGGGTGGTGACATTACGGCACTTACCCACAACGGTAATAACATAAAAGTTCAGGAAACCGGTACGTACCATATCGTTTTGGATATGGCCAACACTCCTTCGCTGACAATGACAAAGCAGTAAAACAATGAAAAAGAGCGCAATAATCCTATGCGCCCTTTTCCTGCTCTTTGCCTCTTGTCGCAAGGAACCTACTCCGGGGACAGATCCGGACAATGGAGCTTCGTTCTCCAGGGTCACGGACACTCCCCGGGCGTGGGATGGAAACAAGCGAGCTGATATAACCTATCAGCTCCTTGTTTATTCATTTGCAGATAAGGACGGAGACGGGTGGGGCGATTTTCAGGGACTTACAGACAAGCTGGAGTACATTGACCAGCTTGGAGCCACTGCCATATGGCTTTCACCCGTACATCCGGCCATGTCCTATCACGGTTATGATGTGAAGGATTACAGCAAACTGAATCCGGTTTACGGGACCATGGAAGGTTTTCAAGATTTTGTAAAGACAGCTCATCAAAAGGACATAAAGGTCTATCTGGATTATGTGATCAACCATACGGGCAGGGAACACTGGTGGTTTAGCCAGGCAATCCGTTCTTCCGACAATCCGTACCGTTCTTACTATATTTTTTCTGATGATCCCCGCTCTGATATCCGTGACGGCAAGATACCCATGATCAAAACAGAAGGGGAGTCGGGCTATGACAGCGGACAATGGTTCACCGTTTCCACAACAGGGGACAAAACGCTTTTATTTAAACTGGACTGGAGCAATCCGGCCCAGCCAAAGCTGACCGTTGCAGAAACAGTAACGGCTGATCAGGGCGATGATGCTCCAGCGGCTGAAAATGCCAAATATCTGTATTTCGGCGATGGCGTGCTTAGGCAGTTTTACGACAAAGGCGGGGGGCAGTACGAACTGGTGACCGATTATGCCTCGTCCTGGGGCTTTTTAATACGTACAAGCGCTACCCAATGGAACAACAAAACCAAATACGGGACACAAAGTAAAACGGCAGCCACGATCACTTACGGGAAACCTTTCGTGCTCTATACCAATGACAATCCCGACATTGTTTACGATCTGCAACTGCCGGGTTCAACCATGTTTCATTCCCATTTCTGGACCAACTGGTTTGCAGACCTGAACTACGGAGCCGTTGAAACGGCAGAGCAAAGTCCGGCTTTCAAAGCTATAGTGGATGATGCCAAAATCTGGATCGATGCAGGTATCGACGGTTTCAGGCTAGATGCGGTAAAACACATTTACCACAATGAATTCTCCGATGAGAATCCGGAATTTCTCAAAAAATTCTACAAAGCTGTAAATGATTATTACAGGCAATCCAGAGATAACGATATTTATATGGTAGGAGAAGTTTTCTCGGGGTATGAACAGGTGGCTCCCTATTATAAAGGTCTGCCTGCCCTTTTTGAGTTCTCTTTCTGGCACCGGCTGCAGTGGGCACTGGAGCAGAACACAGGCTGTTATCTGACAAAAGACATTCTTAGCTATCAGAACCTTTACAAACAATACAGGCCGGACTACATACGGGCTACCAAACTGTCCAATCACGATGAAAACCGCGCCCGTTCAGACCTGGGAGGTTCATTGGCCAAAACAAAGCTGGCCGGGGCCATACTGCTGACCGCCCCGGGATCGCCCTATGTATATTACGGGGAAGAAATGGGCTACATCGGGACAAAAACACGTGGTGACCTTTACGTTAGGAGCCCTATGTACTGGGGAGACAGCTACACCACCAGTTATACAGACGAGGTAGACGCCGCACTGGCTCCGGCAGTGGGAACCGTTCTTACTCAGAAGGCCGACACAGCATCTGTACTGAACGTTTACCGCAAATTTTCCAGGGCCAGGAATACCTATCCGGCGCTGGCATCCGGGACCATGACGGAACACCCTTTGTACAATGACAAAGCGTTTTCTGCCTATTCCCAGCTGGCTGCCTGGTACCTTTCAGGGAGTGGTGAAAAAATGCTTGTTTTGCATAACCTGGGGAAAGACCAGGTTACATTTAACCTTGATGATGCGCTGGATCATGCGGCAGTTACCTTGGGCAATGTATATATGCAGAAAGAAAAGGAAGAATACAAGGTGAAGATGGATGCATATTCTTCCATTGTTTTCGTACTAAAATAATGCAACCATGAGAAATATTTTCTGTTTGATCCTGACGGGGATCCTTGCCATAATACAGGCATGCTCGCCTTCCCTTGCAAGGAAACCTGTCTTTGATGTACTGGAGCCGGCATCAGTCCTTACTCTGGAACAGGACACGACCATTGTGCTTGTGAGGGATTATTTCCCGTCACTCGATAAAATTGACCGGACCGAATCACCTCACCTGAAGGTGGTACCTTACCCCGGGCAGGATACAGTTATGCTTATCCTGCGGGAGGATACCCCCCTAATGACTGTTCTGCATGTTTTCAGCAAAGGTCAGGCTGGAAACATCCCGGTCAGGAAAATGACCGCCTGCACCGAATCAAGTCCCCGGCTGGCCGTTTTTCCATCATTGCCCGATACTGATGCGCTATGCACCATCCGGCTTGAAAACGGTCCTGCCACACTGTACCTCTTCTGGCAGAACAGCTTGGTACAGGCTGTACGTATCACAGATTCATACAATGTTCTGTTGCCTGGATTTACTGCCTTAATGGACAGGTCCTGGATTCGGATTTATGCCTTTAACGATAATGGACATTCAAACGACCTGCTCATTCCCCTGGAAAAAGGTCGGCCTGTTCTGAGGCAGGACCAGATCAGTCGCAGCGATAAACAGGCACAGATCATGTATCAGGTGTTTGTAGACCGTTTCTACAACGGAAATCCTTCAAATGATCGCAGGATCAATTCACCTGAAGTACATCCCAGGGTAGATTACCACGGGGGAGACCTGGAGGGGGTGGTTCTCAAGATAAAGGAAGGTTTTTTCAGGGAACTGGGCATCACTACCATCTGGCTCTCGCCCATCACACAGAATCCTTACGACGCCTGGGGACAGATAGAGGACCCCAAGACCAGATTCAGCGGGTACCACGGCTACTGGCCACTTTATATAACAAAAGTAGATGAGCGTTTTGGAAATGAGCAGGTCCTTGAAGAATTGCTGGACAGGGCCCATAATGATAACATGAACGTTATCCTGGACCATGTAGCCAACCACATGCATATAAACAGTCCTACTTTACAGGAACATCCGGACTGGGTGACTTCTCCTGTAACACCCGACGGGCGTCCCAATTTTGAATTATGGGATGAATTCAGGCTCACCACATGGTTTGACAAACATATCCCCAAATTTGACTTTTCCAGGCAGGATGTATGCCAGGCTTTGTCGGATTCGGCCCTATTCTGGCTGCAGCATTTTGATATCGACGGATTTCGCCACGATGCCACCAAACACATAGACAAACTGTTCTGGAGGACACTTACCCGGAAGATCGTAAAGGAATTTCCGGAAAGACCTGTTATCCAGCTGGGGGAAACATATGGCACGCCTTCATTGATAGGTGATTACGTAAAAAAAGGAATGCTTGATGGCCAGTTTGATTTCAATCTTTATTATGCTTTTTTAAATGCCACAGTGGATCCTGAAGGGTCTTTCATAAATTTGTGGCATGAATTGGAAACAGGCCTGATGCAATACGGATACCATAACCTTATGGGTAATATCAGCGGGAACCACGATATGGCAAGGTATATATCGCTAGCCGGAGGAGCCCTGGACAGGAACGAGAACCACAAACTGGCGGGCTGGAAACGAAATATCGGAACAGGAGATCCCGATTCCTACTATTACCTGGCCATGCTGCATGCCTTCAATATGACCTTGCCCGGTATTCCCTGCATATATTACGGAGACGAGATAGGAATGCCCGGTGCAAACGATCCTGACAACCGCAGGATGATGGTTTTTGAGGGCTATGCCTCACAGCAGCTTTTGCTCAGGGAACGTGTCAAGCGGTTGACATCGCTCCGCAGAACAAACCTTGCGCTGCTTTACGGCGATTTGTTCCCTCTTCATACAAGCACGAATGTTCTGGCCTATGTACGCATTTATATGGGAAAAGCCGTTGTGGTCTGTCTGAACAAAGGCAGCGAATTTTTTGATATGCGTTCCCTAAGGTTGCCTTTTGACCTGAATCCGGAAGCAATGATCCCGTATATGGGAGAGACTGTGGTTGCTCCAAAAGGTTTCACGATTATGGTAATTGAATGACAACTGAAAAATGAAAAAGACACTGATAATTCTTAGCTTTATGACGATCTTAGCAGGTGGTTGCACGTCCCGGGCGCAACAGGAAATCCATCCCCAATGGATCCGCAATGCCGCAATTTACGAAGTCAACACACGACAGATAACTCCGGAGGGCACATTCAGTGCATTATCCGGCCTGTTACCCGGTTTAAGGGAAATGGGCGTGGATGTATTGTGGTTTATGCCCATTTATCCCATAGGCAGCCAGGGCAGGAAAGGAACGCTGGGTTCCTATTACTCCATAAAGGATTACGGGGCTGTGAATCCTGAATTCGGGACACTGGATGATTTCTCCCGCCTGGTGGAACAGGCACACGGACTGGGCATGAAAGTCATCCTGGATTGGGTTGCAGCCCATACATCCCGTGATGCCGTATGGCTGGACCAGGAAGACTGGTATATCAGAAGACCGGACGGAACGCCGGAATTCCTCTACGACTGGTCCGACGTGGCACGTCTCAACTATCAGAGCCAGCCCATGCGTCAGGCAATGCTCGAAAAAATGCTTTTCTGGCTGGAAGAGGTAAATGTTGATGGATTCCGTTGTGATATGGCCGACCTAAGCCCCGTGGATTTCTGGGAGTGGGCTGTACCCCAACTACGTAAGGCCAAACCGGATATTTTTATGCTGGCCGAGTCGGAGAATCCGGTCAATACCCAGAAAGCCTTTAATGCCTATTATGCCTGGAAACTGCACCACACCATGAACAGTGTCGCAAAGGGAGAGAAGAATGCAGACAGCCTGAGGCTATGTCTGGACCAGATGGCCCGTGATTTCGGCCGCAATCCTATCCCCTTGCTTTTTACCTCCAACCACGATGAAAATTCCTGGAGTGGTACCGAGTTTGAACGGATGGGAGAAGCTGTTTTTCAAATGGCGGCATTCTCCTTTGTGCTGCCCGGGGTTCCTTTGATATATACAGGACAGGAAGTGGGCAACACAAAACGCCTTGCTTTTTTTGAGAAAGATACCCTGCAGCCACACCAAAGTGAGCTGTTTACAGATTTTTACTCCCGTCTTATTACATTCCGCAAGGCCTCCCATGCCCTGCAAGTGCCTCCTTACGGCGGTCTATTACAAGAAGTACCCCATTCAGGCCCCTCCTGCCTCTTTGCATTTACCCGCGAAGCTGAAGGTAACCAAGTGCTTGCACTGTTCAATTTTTCCAGCCAGCCGGTTTCTTTCCAGCTGACCGGCTCTCAGACAGAAGGCACATACACAGACTGGAATGGTGCAGACCAATATTCTATTGATGCGCGCTTGAACTGGGATCTTGAACCATACGGATACCGACTACTCACATTAGAATGATGCTATGAAACGGACTTTGTTAATACTGACAGCCCTTTTGGCAACGATAACCACAGCCAGTGCAATGAAAACCCCCAAACCTGAAGTGTACCGTATTGAACCTCCTTGCTGGTGGACGGGCATGGAAACACCGCTGCAGCTGATGGTCTATGGATCTTCGCTGGGAGAGGGGAGCGTAAGTTGCCCGGACGGGGGCATAATAATTGACGCAATTCACAAAGCAGACAGTCCCAACTACCTGTTCCTGGATATAACCATCCCAGCGGGTGCCCGTGCCGGCGACTACACATTCCAATGGACAAACGGCAGGCAGAAACTGAGTTTTGTCTATACCCTGCATGAAAGGACAGCGGGTTCGGCCAGGCGGTCCGGACTTTCTCCCTCGGATGTGCTTTACCTGCTTATGCCTGACCGGTTTATTAACGCAGATCCAGACAACGATTCCACTCCCTGCACGGCTGAAAAAGCGAATCCTCAAGATGATTACGGGCGCATGGGCGGGGACCTGGAAGGGATCCGCATGAGTCTGGATTATCTTTCAGAGCTTGGGGTTACATCTGTCTGGCCCACCCCGGTTACCCTGGATAACGAACCGGCAGCGTCGTACCACGGTTACGCCTGTGCCGATTATTATCAGATTGACCCACGCCTGGGAACCAATGAGTCGTACAGGGAACTGACCAGGGAAGCAGCAGCCAGAGGCATATCATTCCTGCAGGATATTGTTCCCAACCATTGCGGCACAGCCCACTGGTGGATGAAAGACCTTCCTTATAAGGACTGGATTCACGTTTTTGATACTTTTACGCGATCCAATTATGCCATGACTACGCATATGGATCCCCACGCAGCGGACGTTGACCGCGCTTTGTGTGTACAGGGTTGGTTTGACAACTCCATGCCCGATATGAATCTGAAAAATCCGTTTTTATTACAATATTTTATCCAGGTAACCGTCTGGTGGATGGAATATGCCAGCCTGGCTGGAGTCAGGATAGATACGTATCCCTATTCAGATGAGAAAGCCATCTCTTCCTACACGGCTGCCCTGAGAAAGGAATACCCCAATGCAACCGTGCTGGCCGAATGCTGGTTCAACCATCCCCAGCAGGTATCCTACTGGGAGCGGGGACCCTGGCCCAGCGGCCCTACGGTGATGGATTTTCCCCTGATGGGAGAAATTTCTCACGCTTTCAGAGAGGATACTAATCCCGGGTGGGGACAGGGTATGGTCCGGCTTTATAACGTGATTTCCAACGATTTCTTATATAAAAATCCCAACGAACTGCTGGTTTTTGGCGAGAATCATGATGTCAACCGCTTGTACGAGATGCTGGGCCGCAATCCGGAAAAATTGAAGATGGCCTATACTTTTCTTGCAACCACCCGTGGAATTCCTCAGATTTATTATGGGTCCGAGGTCCTTTTGGCTGCCCGCGACAGCCTAAAGCTGGGTCACGGAGAAGAAAGAATCCCCATGCCCTCTCGGGTGCTTACAGCAGCAGGCCGGGATCCTCTGGAAGAAAATGTATTCAGTTACATATCCCGGTTGCTAACCTGGAGGAAAACATCCCCGACTGTGCAAACAGGCAGGTTGCTTCATTTTCTGCCCCGGTACGATGAAAACATGTACGTATATTTCAGAATACTGGACAACGAATGTGTGATGGTGATGATCAATAACGGCAACCAATCCGTTCCGGTTGACTGGCAAAGGTATATAGAAGGCCTCGGTAAAGCTTCGGTGGGAACTGAAGTAATGAGCGGCAGGGAAATTACAGTGGGTCAGCCCCTGGAGGTACCGGCTCAAACCGCAATTTTCTTTACCTTTGCGGGTATATGAGAAATGCGCTGACTTTACTATACCTGATAATATTGTTACCTGCCTGTAAAAACGGGATAAAACGGATACCGGCAGATGATTTTCAGCTGGTACTCAGGGATATGTTTATGACAGACCTGATCCTGGAGCGCGACGGGACCTTAAACCGCCTGGCCGATTCCACCCTGGTCTATCCTCCAATCCTTGAAAAATCCGGCTATACTTCAGAACAGTTCCTGGCTACGATGGATTATTATTCAACCAGACCATCGCGTTTCAAATCCATACTGGTCAGGCTGCGCAAATCCCTTGACCAGGAAAGGGAGCAGTTTAACGAACAATTGACTTACAAGGAACAACAGAAAGCACTAATAGAGCGTTTCAAGGGTTGGCTGAGCGATACCGTTCCCAACAGGCACGATCTGGTCCTTAAACAGTCGCTGCGGCAGATACTGCCTTACGATCCTGCCCGGGAACAAGTCTGGCGCATGGATAGGGATTCTTTGTTTAAAGAAAAACCGCTACGCGTTCTCCCGGTTATTGATACAATGTCCGGTCGCGATTCCATCCCGCTCTACCTGGATCGTCCCAAACCATTCAAACCCCGGGGACTGATTAACATCAAGCTGGATTGATATGGAAAAAAGGGTTTTTACCAGTCCGGTTTTTGGCCCGATACACAGCAGACGCCTTGGTTCCAGCCTGGGAATCAATCTAATGCCAGCATCCCGAAAGGTGTGCAATTTCAATTGTATTTATTGTGAATGCGGATGGAACCCGGAACCCCTGCAGCAGGGAAAAAAAGAGGGTTCCCTGATGCCCGGGCGTGATACCGTGGCCCTTGCCCTGGAAGAAAAGCTACGTATGCTGGCAAAAGAGGGGAAAGCTCCGGATGCGATAACTTTCTCGGGCAACGGAGAACCTACATTGCATCCCGATTTTTCAGGGATCGTACAGGATACAATGGCCCTGAAAAACAAGTGGAGCCCCGGCACAAAGGTTTGTGTGTTGTCCAACTCGGCAAATCTGGACAAAAAAGGCGTTATGGAAGGGTTGATGCTATCCGATTTGAGGATCATGAAGATTGACTCGGCCATTGAAAAAACGCTCAGGTTAATTAACAATCCCGAAGGGGGTTATTCCCTGGAACGGACGGTGTCGCTGCTCAAAAGGTTCGGGGGTGATTTTACCCTGCAGACCTTGTTTCTGACCGGAAGTGTTGATGGAAAAATAGTGGATAATACAACGGCACAAGAGCTGGAAGCCTGGTACGATCTGGCAGAAGAACTTAAACCACGGCAGGTGATGCTTTACACCCTGGACAGGCAGACGCCGGCTCCCGGGTTACATAAGTGCCCGGCAGAAAAGCTTTATTCCATTGCCCGGGTGCTCAAAGACAAGGGAACAGACGTTATTATTGCAGGATAAGGGATTATGAGAACAGTCATCCAGCGGGTAAAGGAAGCCTCGGTCTTTATTGACGGAACCAGAAAAGCTGCCATTGGGGCGGGTTTGCTGATACTGGCCGGATTTGAACCATCCGACAGTGGGGAAGACCTGGATTGGATGGTGCGCAAGATCACGAATCTAAGAATTTTTGACGATTCCCGGGGCGTAATGAACCTATCTGTGATGCAGGCACGGGGGCAGTTGCTGGTGGTCAGCCAATTCACCCTGCATGCCTCTACGCGAAAAGGGAACCGTCCTTCCTACATAAAAGCGGCAGTGCCGGAAATTGCCGTACCGTTATATGAATCTTTTTGCATGAGGCTGGAAGATCTCTCCGGGATAGACGTCCAAACAGGGGTTTTTGGTGCAACAATGGAAGTGAAATTGACCAACGACGGTCCCGTTACAATTATCATAGACAGTAAAAACAAAGAATAATATGGAAAAGCTTAAACAGTGTTTCAGCTTTATTGACCTGACCACCCTGAACGCCACCGACACCCGGTCCAGGGGCAGGTTGTTTGCAGAGAATGTGAACCGGTTTGCCAGGGAATATCCCCAAATGCCTCATGTGGCTGCCATTTGTGTGTATCCTGCATTGATCCAGGCTGTCAGGGAAACCTTGCAGGTACCGGGTGTTTCCATAGCAGCGGTTGGAGGAGGTTTTCCTGCCTCACAAACTTTTTCCCGTATCAAGGAACTGGAGTGTGCCCTTTGTGTGGAACAAGGAGCAGACGAAGTGGATATTGTTTTGTCGCTGAATTATTTCTTTTCCGGAGAATATGAAATTGTTGCCACAGAGATAAGGAATATTCGCCAGGCTATAGGCAAGGGAACCCATCTGAAGGTCATCCTGGAAACCGGAGCCCTGAGAACAGAAGAGAATATCCGAAAAGCATCGTTTCTGGCCATGGAAAACGGGGCCGATTTCATAAAGACTTCCACAGGCAAAATGGAACCTGCCGCAACACCTTTTGCTGCCCGCATCATGTGCCAGTGCATAGCCGAGTATTACCAGCAGACGCACACCAGGGTAGGGTTCAAGCCGGCCGGTGGGATCGTGACTTCTGACCAGGCACTTGAATATTATGACATTGTAAACCAGATACTGGGACCAGAATGGTTGCATCCTTCGCTGTTCCGGATAGGAGCAAGCCGTCTTGCAAATAATTTATTGAAAGATATCTTTTCGCAAGATCTTGTGTTTTTTTAGTTTTTGTCTATCTTTGCAGACCCTGAGAAGAAACGCCCGGGTGGCGGAATTGGTAGACGCACTAGTTTCAGGGACTAGCGAGAGCAATCTTGTGCAGGTTCGAGTCCTGTTCCGGGCACCAAGAGCAGAAAAGAAATTTTCTGCTTTTTTTATTTTCTGACCAAGTGAAATGAAATCCTATTTACTCTATATTTGTGCTTCACGTCTGTAGATAGCATGAAAAAGTTTTATTCTTTCCTGTTGCTGGCCATAATTCTGGCAGGGTGCCGTTCGGAATCCCGAGTGAATCAGCTTTTTCTGTCTTCTGTTGACAGCATGATGAACCAGAACCCGGACATAGCCTATACTGCACTCAAGGATATATCCTGGGGGAAGATCAAGACACGGCGCAACAGGGCTTACTATGCCCTGCTGCTAACTCAGGCACGCCACAAGAACTTCATACCCCTGCGCAACGATTCCCTCATAAATGTTGCCGTGAACTATTTCAGGGGTCAGCGCGATCAGGAAAAATACGCCCGGGCCCTCCTCTATAAAGGCATTTGCATTGAAGAAATGAACGATCCCCAAAAGGCCATCGAGGTATACGCCGAGGCAGAAAAGGTAGCCCTTGGCACCACCGACTACCTGACCACCGGGCTTATCAACTCGCAGATGGCCTGGCTATATCAGGATATGTATATAGAAAACCAGGCGGATATTGAACGGTTTAAAAAAGCCAGGGAATACTTTCGCCTGGCAGGCCACAAGAAAAATGAATACTCGGTAACCAGCCTGTTGGGGCAAAAATACCGTTCCACTTCCCAGCTTGACAGTGCATACTATTATTTGGGAAACGCTTTGGAGATTGCCAGGGAAATGCAAGACAGTGTGGCTTTATTCCATAATTACTCTCTTTTGGCCAGTACTTACCTGATTGATGAGGACTACGTTCATGCTAAGGAATTTGCTTTGTACGTCATAAAGAATCATGGAAACATACCTATCCCTGACCAAACATTTCATTGTCTGAGCCGGTCTTATGCCCGCCTGGGAAAAACGGATTCGGCACGATATTTTTATGAACAAATCCTTAACAGTTCAGAACCCAATACAAAACACAGCCAGTTAATTACCCTGGCAGAAATCCTTAAAGCCGAGCACAACTTCAAGGCGGCGTTGCTATATACTGAACGTTCACGTCGTCTGGCCGATTCCATAATTGACGAATCCCGCCGGATGGACCTCTACGAAATTGAAAACCGCTACAACAACCAGCGCTTGGAAAACATCAACCAAAGGCTGGAATACCGTACACGGGTAAATCATTACATTATTATACTTATCAGCCTGGTTGCCATTATGATCTCTATTGTATTCTGCGTGGTCATTGACCGTAAGCACCGGGACATCAACGAAAAGATTTCTTTCATAGAGCAGCTCAAAACAGAGTCAGCACTATACAACAATACACTGCTGGAAAAGCTGGACAAACAGAATATGGTGGAAATACAGTTGAAAGAGGCCCTTGAAAAACGAATCCAGACCATCCGTGAACTGATTGATGTATCGTACCGCTACGGAGGGGTGCCCGATGCTTTTGTCAAACACTTTAACAAAACGCTGAATATTAACCGGTTAAGCGAAGGCGCCCTGGACGATCTGAGTGATGTAGTGAACGCCAAGTACGACGGGGTCATAGATTACCTGCAGGAAAAGCACACCGATCTGAACACAGATGACATCAACCTGATCTGCTTGCTTTGCTGCGGATTCTCTGCTACCGAAATGAGTGTTTTCTACAACCACAGTAACGGCAAATCCATCTATTCCCGCAAAAGGCGCCTGGCTTTGAAAATTGGACTTGACATCTCTCTGGACGAATATGTAGCCATGAGCCTACATTACTGCAATACCCAGAAAGAACACTATCTGGCTGAAAGTTAGACGATTAAAATAAAGCTCTGATAAACAGACAGTTATGCATGGTTTTTTCATGCTGACTTTTACGTTTTATAACATACTGTAAATCAGGCGTATAAAAATACGATGCTGACCAAATTCCTCACGTTTTCATGGACTTTATTGTTTAAAAGCCTTTATCTTTGTAATAATTCAAAATATGCAGCTATGAGGACAAGACACATTTTATTATTTGCTTTAGTACTTTTAGTAAGTTTTCCAATTTCGTTAATCTCACAAGACCATAGTGTTATTGTTGAGATGAATGAAAAAGGTCCTACCACTCCAAAACCAAGGAGCCAGAAAGGCTTTTCCTCATCGGCTTATCAGAATTCAAGCAAGATTGATAAGAATGCCCCCTGCGTCTGGGTAGACCTGGATAAAAAGGAACTATGCATCCGTATATTGCATGAGGGGCCAGACTGTCGGCTGATCTTTGCCAATGATAATGAATCGTTTTATTTACAGGAAACTATTGCAACAGGCTGGGTAATAAACTCTTATCAGCTATCGGGGATGGAAAAACCGGGACGGTATACCATAACGGTGCTGACTCCTGAAAAATGCTACCAGGGAAATCTTATTTACAACCCATCCAACTCTACCCTGTAATTTTCTAATCAGAAAAAATAACTATTGTTTTTTCCGGCATTCATAATGTACCGTAATACCTTTTTCATATCTTTTGCGTAAACATGAGCACATTGCCAACGACCTTCTGGTTCAACCTGTATCCCTTTGTTTATCCAGTTGTTAAGAACGACAATGTGCTGTTGCTCAACACAAAGAATATGAATGCCGTAATTTTCAACCAGAAAGAGCAGTGTGCCAGGTTAATGGAAAGGTTGCTGGAACCGGCCTCATTCGGGGTGCTGGAATTTTCTTCAGACTCGGCCAAATACTCCTATTGCCGGGAATATATTGAAAAAATCTGCGACCTGAACATGGGTGTGTTGACACAGGCACTGCCCGGAATGAAGAGGCCTGCTGTCCTGACACCGTACCATGTAAGAATACATTCAACGACCAAGGACGATCTGCGAAAACCAGGCAGCAACATTACCTTAGTGATCAACGATGACTGTTCACAAGACTGCAGCCTGTGCTCAAAATATTTCTTACAATTCAAGTGTTGCACCCGGACAGGCGGCGGATCGGTCATGGATCCGCAGCTTGTAAGGGATCTTCTTCAGGACGTTTGGGGTACCAAATCCTTTGTCATCAATGTTTGCGGAGGGGATCTCACCCTTCATCCCCGGTTGCAGGAAATTATAGCCGCACTGTCTGAATCTTCCATCAGGTGCAGGTACCACATACATTACAAGAATTGCATCAATGGCATAAAAAAAATGGTCATGCCCCGGGATACTGTCGTGATCGTGGACTTTCCCATTGACAAGCATTTCTCCTTCAGCCCCCGAGAGGATTACACGTACAATTTTATCATAACCAATCCGGAAGATCTGGAAACCTGCAGGCAATATGTTCAGGATAACAAGATTGACAATTTTTATATTTCTATTGCAGATACCGGACTGCACACTGACTTTTTAAAGGAACATGTTTTTTTGCTACAGGATAACCTGGCCTGTGGTTGTGGTTTGCTATCTTTTAGTGAACGGTTACGGATAGTAAACAACCATTATTTTTACAGAACGTTTATTCTGCCAAACGGGGACGTCTATGGCTCCTCTGATACTCCTGCCGTAGCCAATATGTACAGAAACCCAGTTTCTTACGTTAAGGACACAATTAATCAATATCACTCAGAACTATGGAATAAAACCTGGGATAGCAGTGTTTGTTCCAAATGTTTATTTCAGCATATCTGTCCATTGTTGTCCCGGTATGATTTTCCAGACCCTTTATTTCCCTCAAATATAGAAGGTCATGAATAAATTCATTTTATTCCTCGTCATGACTTTGCTTTCAGCAAGTCTTTCCGGACAAGTTACCGTTACAGGCCATATTTCTGCTCAAATAATAGAAGGAGTAGAAGTCTCACCAAAAATATGCAGTGAATTTGAGGTGAACCTGTTATCAGATAAAATGGAACTGGGGGAGATCTCCTTATACTGCGATGAACTCATCTCATGCAATGTAATCCTGGGATCCGGAAGACTTGTTGATATCTACGGAAATGGGATCGCCATGGAAACTACTGTGGCCGGTGATGAAAAGACACTGAGATTCTCGGCAAGTACCAGGAATCTCAGAGGTAAAAAAACAAATCTTTACGAAGGGTCTTTTTCTGTAGTGCTTCTTTACGAATAATTCTTTATTTTTCTACACTTTTCATCATTTCTTTCAGATCTTCTGAAGTCAGTTTCCCGGCAAGGTAGATGATGCTGAATTCGTCGTTTTCATCTGCACAGATATACAAATCGGTAATAATGTCTTCCTGTCTTTGCAGGTACATAATGACTTTTTCTTTGCCATCTTCTACCTCCATGAGCACTTCAAATTCTCCGGCCCTGAGCAGATCGCCGACATCTTTTTTCATTTCGGCAATGTATCCGGGATTGGAAGTTGACAATACATAAAGGCCACTCATGTTTTTTATTATCCCGGCAATGTTCACATCATCTGTAAGGCCCAGCTGCACATCATCGCCCATAAGGGAGAACATGGAAGGGGATATATACACTTTTGTCATGCCTTCATAAGCAGAGAATTTTTTATAAAAACGGCTTTGACCAAAGGCAGAGACGGTCATCAAACATGTTAAGGCGACTAAGACTAACTTTTTCATAATATTATTTGATTTCAATATATTTATTCACTGTATTAATTGCAGAGATGGTTTTATGTGTCTCACTAACTTTGTTTACTCCTTTATTCATCAGGGAGGATACGTATTGCAGGACCTCTTCTGTTTCCTGGTAAGCGTCCCGGGCATTTGTGAAGGTGTCTGCTATCTGAAGATTACTATCCCTAACAGGCAGTGACAGGGCAAGGGTGATGATAACGGTGACCGATGCAGCAACGGCAACTGCCTTCCAAAGGGTAACCCGGCGTGCCGGTCTTGCTCCGTCACTGTGCGCCTCTTCTGCAGCCAGCCTGTCTATTGTTGAAGATAATCTGGTTTCCAGGTCCCCGGGAACTTCTATTCCCTGATAATGCTTGTTCATAATATCTTTTATTTTATCTGCTTTCATAGCTATTGATTTTTTCGTAAAGTTCCCTTACTTTTTTTTGCGCCCTGGACAAATGTACCCTTATGTTTACAGGACTCAGTCCGGTGATCTGTCTGATCTCTGCAAGGGATAATTCATTAAAATACCTCATTCTGAAAATATCCCTTTGTTTTTGCGGTAGCTGGTCTATTAGGTGCAAGACCAGCTTCAGTTCGTCCTGCCGATCTGCCTGTTCCACCTCATCAGCCCATTCGTATTTCAAAGATCCGGCATCATTGCTGTCCCATTTCCTGTACCCGGGAGAGCGCATCCTGTCCAGGCACAAATTGCGGGTCATTGTGGTGGCGTATGCCTGGAGGTTTTTGATCCCGCAAAGGTTTTCCCTCATATTCCAAAGCTTCACAAAGACGTCCTGAACCGTATCGTCTGCATCTGCCTGGCAGTTGAGCAACCGGTAAGCAGTGCGGAACAAATGACCGTGCAAGGGCAGCAACGTTTCTTTAAAAGTTTGGGCATCAAACATTTCTAATACTTGTGACCAATTCTTTCAATGGTTCTCCGGTTGATTTTTTAGTGGCAAGTTTATCGCTTACCTGGTTACTGGATTTCCACATAAAGGCCATTACCAGCAGGGCTATGGTCAGACCAACAACCACTATCATGGTATAAAGTCCCTCTTTTGTGGTTTCAATTGCTTTCATTTTAGATGTTTTTTGTGTTTTGTGATACCAATTCTTCCATACAGGAGAGGTCAATACAGCCGTTGATCTGGATCAGGCAGGGTTCTTCTCCCACGTTAATTACAATAAACCTGTGAATTTTGTCTTTGTGAACCTCGGCAAGGATACGAAGCTGATCGCCCTGGTCGCTCACTTCTGCCATCAGTTCCAGTCCTTTTTCAGATAATCTCTGAGCTTGTTGTCTGAATGCCTCTTTAACGTTTAAATCACAATCTTCAAGCGAAAGTATGCTCACAGATCTGATGCCTTTGATAAACCTTGCATCATCCTTTTCGGCAAATGCTTGTGCCAGTCTCATGGCTAAATTTCCGACGCGTATATGTTCAGCAGCGGGTTGGGCAGAAAATTGCAGTACCAAATCATCATAATCCTTTTGTGCATATGATACCAGTACGGTCCCGGCCAGGAGTAAGTATGTGATAAAAGTCTTTTTCATATGTGTGTGTTTTAATTTTATTTTTGATTTCATTATTAAGACGTAAAACCCGGAAAGATGTTACACCTGTCGTGAGAATCTTTAACTTTGTATCATGAAAGTTCTAGTTTTGGGGTCCGGCGGCAGGGAACATGCCCTTGCCTGGAAACTAGCCCAGTCCCCTCTGGTCAGTGACCTTTTTGTTGGACCGGGTAATCCAGGAACCTCTTCCCTCGCTCTGACAAACGGGAAGCAAGTACAGAATGTTGCATTATTGACTAATAATTTTCAATCTGTAGAAAATGTTTTACGCCAACACGCGATAGACATGCTGGTTGTGGGACCTGAAGAACCCCTGGTCATGGGAATCACCGATTATTGCAAAAACAGGGAAGGTCTTGAAAACTTACTGGTCATAGGACCCGACAGCCTGGGAGCCAGACTGGAAGGAAGCAAGGATTATGCAAAGGCGTTCATGACGGCCTGCCGCATTCCAACAGCCCGTTACCGCACCTTTACCTGCGAGCAATACCCCGAAGCCTGTCTTTATCTGGATTCCCAGGAGCCTCCTTATGTATTGAAAGCCGATGGACTGGCAGCCGGAAAGGGAGTCCTGGTGGAACCTGATCTGGTCAAAGCCCGCGCAAACCTGAAAGAGATGATGGAGGGAAAATTCGGTGCAGCGGGCAGTAAAATTGTAGTGGAAGAATTCTTAAGGGGGACCGAGGTCTCTGTCTTTATCCTTACAGACGGGGTCCATTATAAGGTGTTGCCCGAGGCAAAGGATTACAAAAGAATAGGGGAGCATGATCAGGGACCCAATACCGGGGGAATGGGCGCCGTTTCTCCCGTTCCCTTTGCTGATGGTAATTTCATAAAAAAAGTGGAAGAGCGCATCATTAAGCCTACCCTGGAAGGCCTTGCCGGGAAAGGGTGCGATTACCGGGGATTTCTTTTCTTTGGACTGATCAATTGCAACGGAGAACCCTACGTAATTGAATACAATGTACGAATGGGTGATCCGGAAACAGAATCTGTCATGATGCGGATGCAGGGCGACTTGGCCGCCGCCTGCTACTCCCTGAAAACAAAGACACTGGACAAAGTCGCATTATCGGCCGCAAATTGTCACAGCGTAACGGTGGTGGCAGCTTCGGGAGGGTATCCGGGTTCAATTAAGAAAGGATTTCCTATCCGGGGTCTGAATCAGGTGAAAGAGGCAACCGTCTTCCATATGGGGACATCGGCAATGCCGCAGGTTGTTACTGCAGGAGGACGTGTACTGGCCGTTTCTGCCACCGGGTCAACCCTGCTGTCTGCCCGTGAAAAGGCTTACCAGCAACTATCAGCCATATCTTTTACAGACATGATATACAGGAAAGATATCGGGGAAGACCTGATGGACTTGAAAAATCAGTGAAATGATCCAATACATAAAACGAAGTATTCCTGCGGCGCTCTTGCTGTCCCTGATCATAATGGCCGTTTTCCGGTTGGTTAATCACTTTATGCAGGAAGTGTCTCTGCCCTGGTATCTTCATTTGCTCTCTGCAGCGATGGTTCTGGGAACAGGACTGGTGTTGTCTTATCTGAACGACCGTTACGACCTGTTGCCGGAAAGGACCCAATGGATCATTGTTTCCTATGTATGGCTTGTGTCCTGCTGTCCTCAGACCTATTCCAATCTGTGGACCCATGTTGCAGTCTTGCTAACAGCAGCTGCAACCTTTAGATTGGTTTATTCTGCTTATGTGCCGGCAACCCGTTCAGGACCTTTTATGAGTGCCTTACTCATCACGTGTGCAGGATTGTTGTTCTTTCCGGCTTTTTTTCTGTACATCCCTTTTGTGATCAGTTTTATCCGGATGGCTAAAATATCAGGAAAAGACGTGGTTGCCTTTGCAGCCGGGATTCTGGCTCCCTGTTTCCTTGTCTGTGCTCTGCTTTGGTTCATGAACCATGATATGGCAATATTTTGGGGACAGAGGCTCGAGTATTTCAAGTTATGGAATCCGGCAGAAACATTTGAATCATTCTCCATAACAAAGACTGTGATGGTTGCTTATATAGCATTCCTTGTCTTACTGGCTTTATACATGAGACTGGTACGGCGCGACACCACCACTACGGTGAACGTATCCCGGTTTTACAGCTCTATGTTCTGGTTTGTTTTATTTTCCTGCCTGGTAAGTATATCATACCCCGCTTTTAGCGACGGATATATACTTATTATAATGATTCCGGTATCGCTGCTGATCACATCCCTTTTTACAGGCAGACGCTTTTTTGGATCCGTGGTTTTGATTGTATTGCTGATTATCAGCTCACTGGCCTTTTATATAAGCCGAACTTTATCACTGCCGTTCTGAATCTGTCAGCGGCTTTTCCCGGAAGGTCCCGGTAAGTGTACGTAAAAAGGATACTATCTGATGAACTTTATCTTTGTTTATTAACTTGTCTCTCTGGTGATAAGCCATGGCTTCAACGGCAGTTTCAAGGTCCGGTGCAGAAGCGTTATGAAAGTAGGGATGGGTCAATTCTATGTTTCTCAGTCCCGGAACTTTGAATTTATGGATATCTTCCGGACGGGCAGTTATCCTGTAGCGGCCCAGGTCAGGGAGCCTGATCCTGTCTCTGATAGAGAAGAAATTATTGGACAGACCCATGTATTCAAAGGAATTGCCTCCTACGCCTATACTGTTGTGACAGCTGGCGCAACCCAGTCTTTTAAATAACTGGTATCCTTTTTTTGCATCGGGGCCTATAGCCTCAGAATCTCCCTGCAGGTATTTATCAAAGGGAGCATCCGGGGTAATCAGTACTTTGTGGTACTGGGCCAGCGCATCGGTGATGTTATCTGCGTTTAAACCGTCCGGATATGTTTCTATAAAAAGCAGCGTGAAGGGCACATCGGCCATTAATCTGTCTATTACAGGTTCAAATGATTCGTTTCCCATGATCACCGGATCAACCAGTGTCATGGCCGATTGAAGGGCCAGGGTAGATGCATTCCCCTCCCAGGAAAAAAACGGGTGGAAAACAGCGTTGTACGTTGTGAGTGTAGAAAACATTCCCGGTTGTCCGTATGCTCCAACAGAATAATCCAGGTTATCCACTCCGGCGCTTCCCGGGTTATGGCAGGTGGCACAAGAAACTGTGCTGTCTGCAGACAGGCGCGGATCATGGTACAGGATCCTCCCCAGGTTCACTTTTGCAAAGTCTGCCGGCAGAGAATCCGGTAAGGGCATGATTGGCTCAAAGGGACGATCTTTAGCAGGCAGGGGCCAGCCGTGGTCGGTAGCCATAAGTTCGTATATCCATCGCAGAAAAATTTTCTGTTTATCCTTAGTGATTCCAGACTTCCAGTGAATTATCCTGAAGCTCATAGGGGGCATGCTGCGTTCAGAGACCACTTTCTGCGATTTGATAAGTAAAGTCTGGTCTATGGGCCTGCTATCATTAAAATGTTCCAGGATAGAAGTTGCATTGGCGAACCGGATGCCTTTTTCAGCATTTTTGCTAATAATGGCGCCAAAAACAGGCCAATTAATATGGGTGCAGTAATCAGGACCGCCGTGGCAGACAAAGCAACCTCCCTGTTCAAGGATCGTAATTATTTGTTCTTCCTTTGAAAGCTCAGCGGAAGGGACAATGTTTATTACGCGTGAAACAAAAAAGCCGAGGCCAACCAGGATAATTGCAGTCCCGGTGATCTTCCAGAGTATATTCAGCCATTTTTTCACCTTAGTGTACGTTGGTTTCATAATTGTGAAGACTTCTGCTTGCCTGTGGAAGGTACTGAAACCCATACCAGCAGATCTGCAAAGAAAGGAAAGCCAGTATCAAAGATACAAAAATCAGTTTTCTTGCCCGTGGTCGTATTTCTTTTATATGAAAGAAAAGCACATACAAAAGCCAGGTTATACCCGCCCATGTCTCTTTTGGATCCCAGGTCCAGTAATCTCCCCAGGACTGTTTTGCCCACAATGCGCCCAGTAACATGCCGGCAGTAAAGAAAGAAAGACCGGCCCGGGACAACTTATCAATGGCAGGAAGCACATCCAGTGAGGGTTTTACCAGAGCGGCCACTGCCAGCAGGAATGTACAGGCTAAAAGGGCGTAAGAGAACATATAGACCGTCACGTGCGGAATAAACCAGATGCTTTGCAGGACAGGCATCAGCACCTGTTCATGGATACCAGGGCGCAGTACATTAACGGCTACAAAAACAAGGGACATGACCGTGGTCAGGGATAGAATCCACTTGTACCGCCAACGGATGTAAGTGATCAATCCGGACAGGGAAAGAAACAGGGAATACCACAACCGCGTTTCACCCAGAGTCATAAGCGGCGGGCGTTGCATCGATACCCAAAGCCCTGCAATATAGGCGGCATAAACCACAACCCCGGCCGAGTAAAAAGATATGGTCCATACGGGACCTTTTCTGACTTGTGTAGAGGCCGTAACAGATCCTGCAATCCAAAAGACGGTTGCCACTGCAGCAAAGATTATGTGATGCTCCCAGGTCATAGTATGAAAATTTTAAACGCGCCTCCCAGCATGAGCAGAATACCTGCAAAAACAAGCCACCGCCACGGTTGCCGCGTTACCATGACAATACAGTAATCGCTGTCACTGCCTTTTGAGATGTCGTAATCTGCAAGGTAAACCTGATATCCCCTGAAATGCACCGGATGGTTCACGCGCAGTGTTTTGGAATGTTCGAGGCCTGCGTGGCGAAGAATGATCTGTGCCCTGTATTCCATCGGTTCCCCGGTCTGGTAACGGTTGACCTGGAAATCTTCCAGACGCATTCCAAAAGGAAGCTCGGTCTGTGTATATTCCTCACGGTGGACCAGAACCCGGGTAAGGGATGCATCGGCAGTGCCCAGCATACCTGCCCACAAGGCAAGCCATAAGCCAAAACCGGCCAGTGAGAACCTGCGGAACAGGCGCGAGGCAAGCACGGTCAGAAACCATGTCAGAACAATTACAAAAGGCCAGGAACGGGTAAAGGATGCCTGCGAGGGCATAAAACCCTGCACCAGGGCTGCTGCAATTAACAAAAACAGGGCAACTGTCATGTGCCTGTCAGAGGAGAGGCTTTTAAACCTCCAGGCAGCAAAGACTATGGATAAACCAATGATAAGGTTAACGGGGAAAGCAAAAAGTACTGTGTTAATGGTCATATTGCGGCATTAATGGTCACCTTGGGGAACACACTATTTATACACAAATATAGTATCTTTGCTGTAATGGAAAAATTAAATATCGTCAGCAGCAGTAGCAAAGACGATGCTTTGACAGAAGAACTGAAACGGTCCGGTTTACCGGTCGTACTGTACGGCATAGGGCTGATTGCAGACACAGCCCGGATCTTTTTGCAGAAAAGAGGAATCCCGGTTTCATGCCGGGTGGTTGACGACAAATACCTGGACCCTGTCTGGCGCCATACAGGTAGCGATCGTATCTTGTCCATTTCTCAGTTGCAGAAGGAGTTCAGTGTCTATAACCTGCTGCTGTGCTTTTTCGGGGGATATAAGAACGACCTACAGCCATACCACCAGCTTTTTCCGGGGGCCCGGACGGTAGATTTTCTTTCTTCCATATATGAAGGAGGCGCACTCCAGGCTATGGAATCATCCTATGTTCTGGCCCATAAACCGTCATTTGACAGGGTTTATGATCTGTTGGAGGACTCCTTGTCCCGGGACAGCATGCAAGCTTACATCAACGCCAAAATCAACAAAGACGCCAGTTACCTTTTTCCCTTTGTCCGAAGACCGCAGTATTTTTCTGAAATCAACCAGGTACCGGCACTTAAACTTCATCAAAATGAAATCCTGGTCAATTGCGGGGCTTTTACCGGGGACACCATCAAAGATTTTCTGGAAGTGACTTCCTGCCGTTTCGGCAAGATTTATGCCTGCGAACCAGACAGTGTCAACCTGCAAAAGCTCACCCGGTTTATCCAGTCTGCAGGAATAGCGGAGCGTACAGAAATTGTTCCCAAATGTATCTCGGACAAAGCCGAAACAGTCTATTTCCTGAATCAGGGCAGCATGCTTTCCCGCGAGGCAGAAGCACCCGGTCAGGACGTTGTGACCATGCAGGCCGATACCATTGACAATATCCTGGATTCCAGGCCGGCAAGCCTGATTGTGATGGATGTGGAGGGCAACGAACTCAAAGCCCTGGAGGGAGCCCGTAAAACCATACTGGCGCATCGACCCCTGCTGGCCCTGGCTGCGTACCACAAAAAGGACGATCTGCCTGTTCTTACATCATTTCTTAAAGACCTGCTCCCCGCGTACCGCTTCTACTTTCGGGTGCACAAACCCATGGCCATAGATGCCGTACTGTATGCCAGCGTAAGGAATGAGCAAATCCCCGAATAAAAAAACCGGCCTAAAGCCGGTTTTTTCTGAGGTACCCAGCGGAATCGAACCGCTGTACTCGGTTTTGCAGACCGATGCCTAACCACTCGGCCAGGGTACCAGTTCCTAAAAGGAATGCAAAGTTAGTAAATATTTTTAAAAAGTCCGGCAAGTTCTTCCAGATACCTTCTGTCCATCTGGTCAAAAGTTCCGGGTTTCTCTGAATCAATGTCCATGACAGCAGTCAGTTCACCTTTTTTGTCAAACACGGGTACAACAATCTCGGAACGGGAACGGGAACTGCAGGCAATATGCCCGGGAAATTTATCCACATCCGGAACGATTATCGTCTGACGCTGTTTCCAGCATGTGCCACATACCCCGCGGGCAAAAGGTATTCGGGTACAGGCAACAGGTCCCTGGAAAGGACCCAGTACCAATTCCCTCGATTTGTTGTCGACCCGGTAGAAACCAACCCACCAGAATTTGAACGTTTCTTTAATCAGGGCACTTACATTGGCCATATTGGCTACTATGTCCGGCTCATCCCTGAGCAGAGAAGCGGCACAGACCAGGACCTCTTCGTACATCCGCTGCCGGGGTGATTTCTTTTCTATGCTGTGGGCAATCAGTGTGATGTAAATAGAATAACACACGTAGGCATCTGTAGCGGCATACAGTGCCTGTGCCCCGGACAGGGGGTAGGCTTCCCAATTGGTAATCTGTTGGGATTTACTGATCCTTTTCCCCAGGATAATAGCCGACATCTTCTTGACACTTTTTTCTACTATCCCATATTCCTGAACCATATCCTGCAGGTCTACGAAACCTGCCGGATTAAAGGGCGCATAACGCTGAAGTCCTGCGATATCGTCCCTGACGGCAGCGCCCACCTTGATAATTGCCGGATCACTCAGGATGGCCAGTATTTCCGGAGGAAGCCCCGTCTTTTTCAAATGGATCAGGTAAGAACACGCTCCGTCAGAGAACTGTAGCAGGGCGGGCATATACATCCTGCCTGATGAAAACCGGGGTTTTGTTTCAGTATCAAAGCCCAGGACAGGCTGAAGGGAAAGGTACTGAGCAGCTTGCGCAACCTGGCTCCTTGTTGTTACCGTGTTAATCTGCCCTTTTAGCTCCACCTGCGGTAGGGATTCCACAACGTGGTTGTCAATTGTCGATACAAACATTAAGCAATGGGTATTTTGTCAGATCTGGTTTTTCTAAGGCGTAGATCCTTACACAGGATGGAGTCGTGCGGAAGGCAGCCAGCCTTTCATCCCTCAGGGCCCTGTAAAGTTGTATGCCGGCTTCTATTTGCGGTTCTATCAGAATCACGTCTGAATCTATAAGATGCCTGTAAATGTAGCGGTTATCACTGCGGTAATTCCTCAGAAACGTGATCGATTCCGGGATAATCTTCCGGTGTTGTTGTATGGGATGAGCTCCTAAAATAATATATTTTAGCCGGGGATGGCTGTTGTCCAGCAACTGGTCTGCCAGGGAAGTCATGGCCTTATGGATGGTTTTTTCACTGGAGCGGCCTTCAATGGGAGTATACTCCTGGAAAGCCACTGCCGTCTCTTCTTCAAGACAATCATAGGCGTTGAGTGAAAAAGCACCGGCAGTTGAAATAACCCCCACCGTCACGCGGTTGTTCCGCTGGTTGTGGTTACTGCGAATATAGCTGAAAGCCTTGTCATTGCCTGCTTGCAGTACATTGATTGTAATGATTCCCAGTTTACCCAATTCAATAAGGTTCCTTATATCCTCATACACCTGCATGGTAACCAGATCGCCTGCCACCACCAAAGCTTTAACCGGAGGCCTATGGTCCTGCCAGCGGAACAATCCTGCAATCTGCAGGATCATATCTTCACGCGACGGATCATTTAAGGGGGGGAGACAGTAAAAATCAATATGTTCTCCTGCGAAATCTTTGATTCCATCGGCCCCGGGCTTCCCGGTAATATTATCAAATTCATCCAGTTCCAGCAGGATTTCCACCACCTGCAGATCATCTTCAGAAGTGCCAAAGACACCAATGGGAAGGTTCTCCCTGTTTGTGGCGTAGTCTTTAGTGTTGATGTAATGGGCCGAGGTGGTATCTTTCAGTATCTCTTCTATGACCGGCAGTGGCCCGGCAACTTCCTGCCCGCCGCCTTTGCAGCTGCTCACCGGAACGCCTGAGCCCAGGAGCAATAGCAATATGATATTTCTTATGGGGTCAGTCATTTTGATCGTATGTAAACGTTCCATAGGAACTTTCAACGGTAACCCTTCGTCCAGCCCGCGCTTCCACCCTCCCTATGACCTGTGCTTGAAGGTCAAAGCCTGCGGCTATGGAGCATATCACTGGAGCTAATGCTGCGGGAACATACAATTCCATCCTGTGCCCCATGTTGAAGACGGTGTACATCTCTTTCCAAAGTGTTCCGCTAATTTCCTGTATCCTGCGGAACAGCGGAGGAACAGGAAACAGGTTATCCTTGATCACATGCAGGTCGTCAACGAAATGAAGCACTTTGGTCTGGCCGCCGCCCGTACAGTGCACCATACCGTGCACAGAACTTCTGCAGGATTCCAATATGGACCTGATAACCGGTGCATAGGTGCGGGTAGGGGACAGGACCAGTTTCCCATAGGTCAATCCTGTTTCAGGTTCAATATCGGTCAGCTCGCGTGTACCGCAATATACCATTTCATGGGGTATGCCATCGTCGTAACTTTCAGGAAACATGCGGGCCACACTTTTATCAAACACATCGTGTCTGGCGCTGGTCAGACCGTTGCTGCCTATCCCGCTGTTATAAGTATCTTCATAGGCTGTTTGTCCATAGGATGACAGCCCCACAACAACATCCCCTTCCCTTATACGGGCGTTGTCAATAATCTGGTCGCGCCGGATGCGGGCACAAACGGTGCTGTCAACAATCACTGTGCGGACAAGGTCGCCCACATCGGCAGTTTCCCCGCCTGTTAGTTCCAGGGGTATTCCCAAAGCCTGCATTTTCTCACAGAAATGCCTGCCGCCCTGTATGATAGCCTTAATGACTTCCCCGGGCACCAGGCGCTTGTTCCTTCCAATGGTGGAACTTAGAAGTATGTTTTCTGTTATGCCCACGCATAGCAAGTCGTCCAGGTTCATCACTATGGCATCCTGTGCAATGCCTTCCCAGACGCTCAGTTCACCCGTTTTTTTCCAGTAGCTGTATGCAAGTGAGGATTTGGTGCCGGCTCCGTCTGCATGCATGACAAGGCAGTAGTCCCGCTCACCTGCCAGCACGTCTGGGATAACCTGGCAAAAAGCTTTCGGATACAGCCCACGGGACAATCCTTCAAGTGCATCATGCACTTCGCTCTTGGAAGAGGATACCCCGCGCTTACTGTATTTACCGGCTTCAAGATCGTTCATGCTCATGATTTAAAGGCTTTATCTGAGGAACAGCAGCTCCCTGTATTTTGGAAGCGGCCACAATTCATCATCCACTATCATCTCCAGGTGGTCTGCACAAACGCGGATATGCTCCATCACAGGTACCACTGCTGCAGCATATTCGCGGGCTCTTTCGTGCAACGATTCCACTTTATTGGCTTTCTTACGGGCTTCAATTAAAAGATGTACAAGGTTCCTTATTTCATTCACGTAGCCAGCTGTGATCCTCAAGGCTTTCAACTGTGTAGAGACCAGCTCTTCGTATTCGGCAGCCGGAAACACATCCCTTAATCCTTTTACATTTTCAAGCAGCATGTTTTCATGGCGGATGGCAGTAGGTACAAAATGGTTGATTGCTAGATCGCCAAGCACCCGGGCTTCAATCTGCAATTTTTTGACGTACATCTGATTTTTTACCTCGTACCTGGCCTCCAGTTCGCGGCGGTTCATCACACACATTTCCTCCATCAGGGCAATGGTTTTCTCCTCCAGCAATGCAATGGTCGATGCAGGTACATCCTCTATCCCGCGTAATCCCCGCTTTTCGGCCTCCTGCTGCCATTGCTCGCTGTACCCGTTTCCTTCAAAGCGGATATCCCTGGATTCCTTAACAAATTTCTGTATGGTCTTCATCAGGGCGTCTTCCAGCCGCATACCTTTTTCTACATCTTTATCAACCAGGATTTTAAACATTTTCAATTGCTGGGCCACCGCGGTGTTGAGGAACAACATCGCCGAGGCAGCGTTTGCCGAGGCGCCTATGGCCCTGAATTCAAAGCGGTCCCCGGTAAAGGCAAAGGGTGAGGTGCGGTTCCTGTCGGTGTTGTCGGGAAAGATCTCGGGAACCATTCCCACCACATCCAGACGAGACTGCTCACTTCCCTTGTTCCGCCTCGGCCCTCCCTTATCAATAACGTTCAGTAATTCATCAAGGGTACTTCCCATAAAAGCTGATAGCACAGACGGAGGTGCCTCGGCTCCGCCAAGGCGGTAAGAATTGCTGAGGCTCGCAACTGCAGACATGATCAAAAAGTGGTATTGGTGCACCGCTTTGAGCGTGCAGGCAATAAAGCTAAGGAATTGCAGGTTGTCCTGGGGCGTTTTCCCCGGAGATAACACGTTTATCCCCTTGTTGGTGCAAAGGCTCCAGTTGCAGTGCTTGCCCGATCCGTTGATTCCGGCGTATGGTTTTTCGTGGAAGATGACCTTCAGGTTGTGTTTTTTGGCCAGTTTTCTCATCACCATCATAATCATCTGGTTATGGTCAACGGCCAGGTTGGCTTCCTCGTGGTAGGGTGCAAATTCAAACTGGTTGGGAGCCACTTCGTTGTGGCGGGTTTTTATGTACACGCCCAACTTGTAGGCTTCGGTTTCGAAATCTTTCATAAAAGCCATGACCCTGGAAGGAATGTTACCGAAATAATGGTCTTCCAGTTGTTGGTCCTTTGCAGCGGTGTGGCCCTGCAATG
>JAEAME010000351.1_pt1 | contig 50077 bp, 50 predicted proteins | sample 8958731 | NCBI WGS metagenome assembly JAEAME01 (sample SAMN16933194, study PRJNA681113) | bioreactor sludge metagenome | isolation source: anerobic bioreactor sludge (Control) | place: India:Bengaluru | collected 2018-10-24
TCGTTGAATTGTTTTCGAACAGTTATTCTTTGATTTTAGTCTGAAAACTCAAATTTGTGAGAAATTAATCGGGATCTTTTTCAGAAAAGTCGGGACTTAATGTTATAAAGATGCCGAATAAATTGAAAAAGTCGACGACTTAATATTAATAATCGACGATTATTCTGTAATTTGTGCTACTAATTAATCATTCAATAAAGCATTTCAATATCTAAACACTTTATATTCATAGAATAAGAATATATTATTCAAAATAAATGAGTAAATATTTATATTATATTGTAAACATAATAGGTTTTTATGGTGTTAAAAGAGAAAGAAAATTAGTAATTTTGCAGTTAAAATAGGAAATTAATATGAAAAAGACGTTATTAGTAGTTATTACGACAATTATATTTGGAACAAATTCCTTTAGCCAATCTTGTCCTAATTCTACTGTTAGAGATATTACCAACAATGTAGATTGTTCTGGGGATACAATTCAATTAACTTGTGACATGCCTTTTGTGACATTAGCACCAAAAGTATTTGCTCCTGGAGCATCAAACGCCTACACATACGAAGCTATACCTTTTACTCCTCCTTGTTCATTTAATCTTGCTGAGTTCCCTAATAAAATTGACTATATTCTTCCTCAAGATGATGTATGGGGAGAATTAATGAGCTTAGATTTCGGGCAACCTGCTTCTGCTCCAGATTTTATTTTTTCATTTTACGGACAGAATAATTTATCTCAATGCGTTATTGGATCTAATGGAGTCCTTTCTTGGAATACCTCTGTAGCTTCTGGAAGTAATTTTAATCCTTCACGATATTGTCCTTATTCTGCAGGGATAAATCTTCCTTCAACAAATAGTGAATTTCTTAATTGCATCTTTGGACCTTATCATGATATTTATTTTTCTTCCTCTCAAAATTGGGGAAAACTATATTTCTATATTGAAGGAGTATATCCATGTAGAAAATTAATAATAAGTTTTTATGATGTTCCATTATTTGGTAATACTTCTGTACATGCAACAAGTATGCTTGTACTTTATGAAACTACAAATACAATAGAATTCTATCTTCCAAGTAAAACTTGTTGTACTTCTACCAATAACGGATTAGCTACTTTAGGCATACAAAACCAAACAGGGACTCAAGCTACAGTAATTACAAATGCTGCAGGAGTAACCTATAATGCTACTGAATGGACTGCAACAAATGAAGCATGGAGGATTCGTCCTGTTGGTAATTTGGAGGCTGCCACACAATGGTATAGAAAACCTGCATCTGGAGGAGCAAGAGTCTCTGTGGGAGCTAACGATAACTTTGAAGCAATAGCAAATCCAACTTCTGCAGAAGGTCCACAATGGTATTTTATGGAGACTACTATATATAGATTAGATGGAACTCCACTTAATTATATAGATTCCGTTTTAGTTAAGCCAATCGATTTACCAACATTTACAATAAATCATAACAATAATACTGAAAAATATGATACCATTTGCTTAGGTTCAAATGTTAATATTCAACTTAGTGGTGGTAGTACTTATAGATTAGTTTCTCCTTTCTTACAAGAGAATATTAATCCAAATTCTTTTTCTGTAATTCCTACAGTAAATACAACATATATTTTTGAAGTAGATAATAACGATGAAAATGGAAATAGAATTTGTACAAGAACAGATTCATTTAATGTTCAACCTATCATTTTTAATGTAGAGATTGGCCAGCCACTTACAATTTGCCAGAATGACACTGTAACTTTAATGAATTTAACGAATGAAGCAGTTGGTAGTTCACAATGGAGTTTTGTCAATAATCCAATTTCTTCTCTTGACACATTAGTATTTACTCCTCAATCTTCTGGTTTTGTAACATACTTATTAACGGATAATCACTCTTGTTTTGCAAAAGATTCATTATTTATAACTGTAGATCAAGCACCAGTTGTTAATATAAGTGGGACTACAAGAATATGTTTAGGTACTCAAACTTCTCTTACAGCCAATTCATCATTGAATAATTGTACATATCTTTGGAATACTGGAGAAACTACTGAGTCAATAGTAGCTAATCCAACTGATCCTGAAACTATATATGAAGTTATTGTAAAACTTCAACCAGCAAATTGCGAAACCAAGGCTCAAGTTACAGTTTATGCTTTAAGCAAACCAACTGTCAATGCAAGTTCTGATGTTAATATATGTCTTACTGAGTCTGCTCAAATATATGTTACTGGCAGTGCTGATAATTATCATTGGACTTCATACCCAGAGGATGCAAATGTACAAAATAATACTTCAACCAATTTAACAGTTGAGCCTACTGTTTCTACAATGTATATAGCCCATGGAGCAAATGACATTAATTGCCAAAATTCAGACACAGTGTTGGTTTATGTTTCTCCTTTGCCAGAGGCTCAAATGACTTTTAATCCATCCATAATTGATGATTTAGATCCAACAGTTATTATTAATGATATAACCGATGGAAGCGTTTTAAGACTATGGACAGTTAGTGATGGTGCCACTTCAAGTGAAGAAATATTTGTACATTTATTTGATATTTCTGATACCGCTCAAACTTTCAATATTAATCTCTATGTAGAAAATGCTGCAGGTTGCCAAGATTCAACTTCTAACATAATTAGAATAGCTAAAACACATTATTTATGGGCTCCAACAGCAGTTTATGTTTATGACTCTGATCCAAAAAACACTCAATTTAGAGTTTATGTAGATAACCCTGTTGAATTTGAATTAAAAATATTTAATCGTTGGGGAGAATTGGTTTTCCAAACTAACAATCCTGAAAATGCATGGGATTGCACATTCAAAGGAGATATTGTCCCTCAAGGAGCATATATTTGGATGGCTAAATATCGTTACGCAGACAAAAGGAAAAATGTATTTACAGAAACTGGCACTGTCAACATATATAAATAATGTATAAGACAATCGGTCACAAAAAAAATAGAGGTGGAATAAAAATTACACCTCTATTTTTTTATATAAGCTCTATTTGTTATTGAACTAAAATTTGTATGTTATTGCTTGAGCATTCCAAAACTCCACTATTAATAGGGAAAAATAATTCCTTTTCTTTAGTTACAACTCTAATTTTGCCTTTTCCCAAAACAGAAATGATTGGAGCATGATTATTCAATATTTCAAAAGAACCATCAATTCCTGGAAGTTGCATTAGAGATGTTTCTCCTTCATAAACCACATTCTCTGGGGAAATTATCATAACTTTCATAGCCAAATTATTCTTGAATAGTTTCTGCAAGAATCTTCTTACCTTTTTCTATTGCATCTTCAATTGTTCCTACCATTGAGAAAGCTGCTTCAGGATATTGGTCAACTTCTCCATCAAGAATCATATTGAATCCTTTAATTGTATCTTCCAAGTTAACAAACACACCCTTCATCCCAGTAAACTGTTCTGCAACATGGAAAGGTTGAGAAAGGAAACGTTGAACTCTTCTTGCACGAGAAACAACCAATTTGTCTTCGTCAGAAAGTTCTTCCATACCTAAAATTGCAATAATATCTTGAAGTTCTTTGTATCTTTGAAGAATATTTTTAACCTTTTGAGCTGTTTCGTAATGTTCCTCTCCAACAACATTTGGAGAAAGAATTCTTGAATTTGAATCCAATGGATCAACAGCAGGATAAATACCAAGTTCGGAAATCTTTCTACTAAGAACAGTTTGAGCATCTAAGTGAGCAAAGGTTGTTGCTGGTGCTGGGTCTGTTAAGTCATCTGCAGGAACATATACAGCCTGAACAGAAGTAATGGAACCTCTTTTTGTTGAAGTAATTCTTTCTTGCATAATACCCATTTCAGAAGCAAGTGTTGGTTGGTAACCAACGGCTGAAGGCATACGTCCCAAAAGTGCAGAAACTTCAGAACCTGCTTGAGTAAATCGGAATATATTATCAATAAACAAAAGGATATCTCTTCCTCCTGTTTTTTCATCTCCATCACGATAGTATTCTGCCAAAGTTAGTCCAGAAAGGGCAACTCTTGCTCTTGCTCCAGGAGGTTCGTTCATTTGTCCAAACACCAAAGTACATTTTGAATCTGACAAATCCTCTTGGCTAACTTTGCTAATATCCCATCCTCCTTCTTCCATACTTTTTAGAAAATCTTCACCATAACGAATAACACCTGATTCCAACATTTCTCTAAGTAAGTCATTTCCTTCACGTGTTCTTTCACCAACTCCTGCAAAAACAGATTGACCAGAATATTTTTTTGCAATATTATTAATCATTTCCATAATCAATACTGTTTTGCCTACTCCTGCACCTCCGAAAAGACCAATCTTTCCTCCTTTTGCATAAGGTTCAATTAAATCGATTACTTTAATTCCAGTTAAAAGGACTTCTTGTGAAGTGGAAAGATCTTCAAATTTTGGTGGATCTCTATGTATTGGATAAGATTTTGAAGTCTTAACTTCTCCAATTCCATCAATAGTTTTTCCAATAACATTAAACAATCTACCATTGATGTTTTCGCCAACTGGCATAGAAATAGGCTCTCCTAAGTTTTCAACATCAAGTCCTCTTTGCAAACCATCAGTAGAATCCATTGCAATTGTTCTAACAGTATTGTCTCCTATACCTTGTTGACATTCTAATATAATAGGTTGTCCATTTGGATTTACAACTCTTAAAGCATCATAAATATTAGGAAGTTTTTCTCCTTCATCAAAGCTAACATCTATAACAGCGCCAATAATTTGAGATATTTTTCCTTTACTAACTACATTCATAAATCAAATATTAAAATCAAATGTATCTTTTTTCAAACTGCGAATTTACATCATTTCTTTGAAAAACTATAACCTTTTTAGAAAATAAAGTATGAAAATCCTCTAAAACAATAATCTTTTTATCGATATAAAACATTAGAATAAAATAAAATAAGAGAGGTGAATTTAGTTAGAATTTATCCAAAATTAATCAATAGAAATTTTAATTTATAAATCAATTAGGTAACCACATAAACTAACAAAACATTTTTAATCTAAATCAATAAGCACTTATTAAACACATTACTACAAACCATAACCTTATTATTTTAAAGTTAAATAAGAGAAAAAACTCCTTAAATCAAGAAAAAACTTTTTTAAATAGGGAATAAATTCTGTAAGGTGGCACCATACTAACATTATGGTGGCACGATACTCGAGTAAGGTGGCACCTTACTAATAGTATGGTGGCATGTTACTAAACTTATACCTTATCTTTTTTAATTTCTATAAGGTTTTGGTGAACTTTTATCAAATAAAAACCAAAGAATAAGGCTTTTGTTCAAAAATACCTATTACAATAATTAATAAGAATGACGTATAGATTGACAAATATCAAAAAAACAAACTAAAATTATAACCTCAAAGTATTTTTAGTATTTTTGCAAGCCAAAACAAAAACACATTTAGAGTTGAATATAATACCTTTTGAAAAAGAATTTGAGCAAAAAAATCGTCCAGTTATAACAATTGGAATGTTCGATGGTGTTCATATTGGACATCAAAGCTTGATTTCCGACTTGAAAGAAAAAGCTAAAGAACTTAACACAATACCTATTATCATAACCTTTGATAATCATCCTCAACTTGCCTTAAAACCAAAAAACTTAGATAAGATTAGCCTTTTGCAAACAAATGAAGAAAGGTTTACCAAACTCCACCTTCAAGGTATAAATGATATTATAACAATTCATTTCACTAAAGAATTCTCTCAAATTAAGGCTGAAGATTTTATTGATCTATTACTGAAAAAATATAACCCTCAATATTTACTTTTAGGATACGATAACCATTTTGGGAACAAATCTTTTCAAGATTTTGACAAATTAGTTATTGCATCAAAAGAAAAAGGACTTATTTTAAAAAGAAGCAAGAGTTGTGTATTTTATGATAATATCGAAGTAAGTTCTACCCAAATACGTAAGGCTTTAGCTGCAGGTAATATTAAGTTGGCAAATGCTATGCTTAATGAAGACTATTTAATAAGTGGTCAAGTTGAACACGGCAATAAGATTGGAACTAAATTGGGCTATCCAACAGCAAACTTAAAAATTGATCGTCATAAATTACTTCCTTTGTTTGGAGTTTATATTACAGAAGTTGAATTCAATGAGAAAACATATCAAGGAATTGTAAGCATTGGTATTCGCCCAACAATTAATAAAGATATAGTTAATGAAGAGAAAACTCCAAGAGTTGAAGTAAATATTTTTGATTTCCATGAAGATGTTTATGGAAAGAAAATTAAATTAAGACTGAAGGATTTTATAAGAGAAGAAATTAAGTTTGATGACTTAGATTCTCTTAAAGCCAAAATCAATAAAGATATTGAAAAGGCTAAACTCTATTTCAAAACAAATGAATAAGCTAATTATTATTCTTTTTGTTCTTTTTAGTTCCTTTTGCCAAGGACAAACAAATGGATATTTCAATAATTTGGATTCTGCGCTTGCTTATCCATCCAAAGTTACTACCTTAGATTTAGAGAAGAGGAAACTAAAAGAAATTCCAAAAGAAATTCTTGAATTTAAGAATTTGGAAAAGCTAATTTTGAAAAGAAATAGGATAAAAGATGTTCCTAAAGAAATTTCTGAATTAAAAAAACTTCACTATTTAGACCTTGCATCCAACTACATTGAATCCTTACCCAAAGAATTAAGTGTATTAAATTTGGATACATTAATATTATGGGATAATAGAATTAGAAATTTTGATAGTGAATTTGGTAAAATGAGTAATAAATTAAAATATTTAGACCTTAGAGCCATTCAAATGAACAAGCAGGAACAAAAAGATATTAAAGCATTATTCCCAAATACTAATATCAGACTTGCTTATCCCTGTAACTGCAATAGATAAATAATTTGATTTTGTAAGCATATCAAATATTAGTAACTTTGCAATCCAAAAAACTTTTAATTAACATGAAAATAGCAATATTTCAAGCCAATACAGTTGATAACCAAATAGACGCAAATTTAAAAAGATACGATTCTTTTCTTGAAAATTTAGATAAAGACACTGAACTATTAGTTTTTCCTGAAATGTTTACAACAGGATTTACTATGAACACTTTGCATTCTGAAACAATGCAAGGCAAAAGCCTTCAATGGATAAAAGCTAAAGCAATTGATAAACAAATTGCAATCGCAGGTACACTTCTTATTGAAGAAGATAATAAGTTTGTAAATAGACATTTCTTTGTATTTCCAAATGGAGAGTTTGAGTATTACGATAAAAAGCACTTGTTTTGCTTAAGCAAAGAGCCTAGAGTAATAACTCCAGGGAAAAACAAAAAGATTGTAAACTATAAAGGCTGGAAGATTGCATTATTTACTTGCTATGATATTCGATTCCCTGCTTGGTGCAGAAATGCATATAATAATGAAGAATACGATTATGATATTGCCATTTTCAGTGCTTCATGGGATTCAGCAAGAAATCATGCTTGGACTTCACTTTATGTTGCAAGAGCAATTGAAAATGTTTCTTATGTTATTGCTGTGAATAGAGTTGGAATTGACAATTTTAATATTAAATATTTTGGCAGCTCAACAATACTAAACTATAAAGGTGAAAAACTTGTTGATACAAAACAAAATAAAGAAGAAATTGTCTATTCTACAATAGACAGAAATCTTCTTTATTCTTTTAGAAACTCATTCCCAGTTGCTAAAGACTGGGATAAAATTTCTCTTATTTAAATTCTCTTATTTAGTAATTCTTTCAGATTTAAAGTTTCCATTAATATCAAATTCCAAAACTTTTCTTTCTTTCTTTTTGGTAACAATTGAAGCATTGTAAGTTTTTACATTTCTTGAATCAACAATTGAAACCTCACTTATTTTTGATTTAGGATATGTACTATTTATGTATTCAGTAATTTGAGAAGGAACATATTCAAAAGGAATAATCCAACAAGTTTCAGTACTTGCTTTTGTATATTTGATTCTCATTTGATTGCCATTATCAACAAAATTGGCATTGTAGGAATTAGAATCCACCATTTCCCAAGTTCTCTTTTCAATGTTAGGTCTTTGTTTTTTCAGATCATTAACATAACGTTCTGGAACATCACGTTCATTAACCATTTTATTTCCTTTCATTGTAGCACAAGAAAAAACTACTACAGAACACAAAACTAATAGAAAAATCTTTTTCATTTTATAAGTATTTATTTTGTTAAAAAAACTCTTTACAATTGGCAAAGATACAAAATAAGAAAATAGAAAGGCTTTGTTTTTCCCTAAAATTTAATCTCTTTTTGCTTTTTTGGAAATCAAATAATCAATAGAGAACTTTCCAGCGCCCATATATAGGATAAAAGTAAACAATCCAAGATATAAAACAGCCATTTCCTTTACAGCAAAAGGATCATTTGCATGAGCAACAAAGGCAGCAATTATCATAGAGAATATTATAGGAATTGAAGAAAGACGAGTAAAAAGTCCTAAAATAATTAAAATAGAACATCCAAACTCTGCCATAATAAGCAAAATCAAATTCCACTCACCTCCTATTCCCAATATATCGGGGAATTGAGTAGAAAGAGTTTCAAAACTACTTATCTTTGCAAAACCATGAGTTAACATCAATACACTAATAAAGACTCTAAACAATAAAAGTCCAATACCAATTTTATTATCATCAGATATATTTCCAATTAAGGCTTTAATAAATTTCATATTCAATAATTTTTTAGTTATTAATTCTATTAATTTCCATTGAGCACAAAAGCACAATAGAAGAGTAAATTTATTTATCAATAAATTATATTATAATAACGCACTATACGGACATTTTATTTCCCAACGACAATATTTTCAATAATATTTTATATATAAGTAAAGACAAATCCTACCTTACAACCAATCTCTTAGTTATTTTTCCTTTCTCAGTAATTAAGTTTACAAGATAATTACCCTTAGCAAGAGAGCTTATATCTATTATGGTTTCTTTTTTGTTTAGTGTTATTGCCAATGCTTTCTTCCCTAAGGCATCGTAAAACTCTATTTCTTTTATTATTTCTTGACTTTCTATATTTAATTTATTTTCTGCTGGATTTGGATAAAGTTTTATTATATTATCAATACTTATTTCTTCTGGCAAACTTAAACTATCTGCTCTTACAACTTTAAGTATAGGAAGAAATTCTATAAATGCTTTCTGGAATATTTTATAAACTGGGTCATCAGCAAATCTCACCCATTGATTATCTTTCTTTAACCAAGGACTTTCTTCAAATCTACATGCAATTAATGTATCTGTTACTGTTGCCCAAGGATCTGGATTATGAAAATCTAATCCTACAAAAATTGTATCCCATGGTAAATAGCGAGAACGATATAAATTTTCCAAACAACCTGCTGAATCATATAAAGACCATGTTATTGGATATTCTGTACTAATTATATTAAATTGAAAAGATGGTATATCAACTGCCAAATAAAAATCTTTTATATTAATTGGACTTCCAAATAAATATCTTCTATATCCATTTGAATCAGGAGTATTTAATACAAGAGCGGCTGAACCTAATTCGTTAAAACTTGAATCCATTAAACGAAAAAATATACCCCCATGCGAAACATTATTTACTTTGGTTGCTATACCTATTACTGTAACTATTGAATCTAAATGATAGGGCTGTGCAATACCTTGTATCCCATATTGATTACTTCCTGCAACATCACCTTGTATTTGGCATGGATATTGCCAAAATGGATAACAACTATCACAATACCTTGCTTTATCATTACAATATTCAATACTCAAGCCCATTGCACATTCACTTAAATCATAAGGGTGAAATACAACTTTATCATATTGTGTTTGTGCATTTACTTTTAAAAATGCAAAAACAAGTACTAAAGCAAAGAATAACTTTTTCATATTAATTGGCTCTTATTTTATACTATTAACACTCAATTTTTATAAAAAGTAACCAAAAAAAATAATTATTTATACTTATTCAACATCTGATTAATCTCTTTTCATTTTTATTCCTTTTATTTTAAACGCCATAATAAAAAAGGAATTCAAATCTAAAATGATTAATAATCAAATTATTTTTTTGCTAAATAAGGAAAAAATCTTCTTAGATGAAGAATAAATTTTATTCTTCATCTTGAAGGATTTGCAAACTCATCGCATTTATAAATTTAAAATAAGATGTTTTCTCCAATTCATTCTTAAATGTAAATTCCATATTCTTTCTCTCATATTCAAGTTTTTTCAGATAATCCTCGTAGGAACACAAGTATATTTTCTTTCTCTCCTTATTAAGTTTTCTACGATCTTTTGTATAATCAGGAATAGATGCCCTTATATCATTATTTTTATTTTTTAAGAGTTTAGTGTCTGTTCCATATCTTATTTCTGACCATGAACCATTAAAACTATACTGGTTAAAATCACATAGTACTGCATAATACTCAGGTCTTAATTTCCCTTGAATTACTTTCTCTTTGAAATTTAAATTTACTGGATTTTTTATATTATCTGCTGTGCGTGAGTAATGCCACAATATAAGCCAACAATAAGAATCTTGAAAAGGACAATTTCTGTTATTGCCTATTATATTCTCATCTATAAATACATGATTATTATTCATATAATCTACAAGACATTTCATATTTATACTATCAATATTAAATAAATCATTGCCAGTATGACTTCCTTTTCTAACGGTTTGGTCTTCTTTTACCAAAGAGTCTATTAATTTAACAAACATAGTATCTATTTTTGGTTTAATATTGGAGTTTTCAAATAAATATTGCAGATAAGGAGAAAGCTTAAAACGATCATTGGTGTATGCTATGTATTTATATTTTCTTTCAACAAACTTAGGATAACACATTTGTAATGCAAGAGTATCATTAGCATACAATCCTGCCAAAAGAAAATTATGAATATCCTTCCCAAAAGGTTCGTTAAGATATTTAAATGCTTTCTTATAATACTCACATGCTCCTTGATAATTACTATCTATGATAGCAAGTTCTGCTTTATTTACATTATTAAAATATTTTCGAGGGTTTTCTTTTTGCGTATAACCAAGAAGTGAAAGAAAACAGAATAAGAACACTAAACTTAATCTTTTGAACATAATAAAATTATTAAATTAACTGTATAAATTAGTACTATAAAAGTGTAACTTTGTTTTTACATTTCAAATAAAAAGCAAAAAAATACCTTTTTCATATTAATTGGCTCTTATTTTATACTATTAACACTCAATTTTTAACAAAAGTAACCAAAAAAAATAATTATTTATACTTATTCAACATCTGATTAATTTCTTTTCTTCTTTATTCCTTTTATTTTAAACACTATTAGAGAAAAGGAATTCAAATCTAGAATAATTAATAATCAAATTATTTTTTTGCTAAATAAGGAATAAATCTTTTTAAATCAAGAATAAATATCTTTATATCAAGAATAAATTTTGCAAGGTGGCAGGATGTTGATTGTATCCTGGCAGGATACACTATGTAAGGTGGCAGGATACATGTTGCAAGGTGGCAGGTTGCAAATAATATGGAGGCATATTACAAGATTTTTACCTTATCTTTTTAAATTATAATAAGGGTTTGATACATTTATATCAGATAAAAATAATTTTATAAGTAGATTTTTCTACAATAAATCAAAAATCTAATCTCAAATTATGTTGAAAATTTATACTAAATATATTCTTTTTGAAGCCTTTTATATGCTTAAAGATATTAAAATGCTTATGGATTGTATTTTTCTAAAATAAGAATTATTGATTTTTTAACTTACGGAGTGAAGAATTAAACTTCCTTTTCTTCTCTAAATGTTATTTTGCACTAAGAATTTGATTGAAGAATGGTTTTGGGTCTATTACTCCAAAGAGGTTAAGGGCGGTTAGGATGATGACTACTATTATTACCCAACGAACAAAATTTGCTCCTTTTTTCAGGGCGAACTTTGTTGCAATCCAAGAGCCTATAACTCCTCCAATTGCATGCAGAAGTCCATAAGACCAATATATTTTGCTATCGAGCATAAAAATAGCAATTGCAACAATGGTGTAAAGAAACATTACTGTAACTTTTATGGCTGATGTTTTTATCAGGTCGTAGCCAAGCATCATTGATGAAGCCAAGATTAAGAAATAGCCTGTTCCAACTTGAATAAATCCTCCATAAACTCCAATTGCAAAAAAAACCAAATAGTTCAAAAAGGTTAAAGGTTTTTCTGTCTTTTGGGGATTATCTTCAAACAATAGTTTTGGTTTGTAGAACATAAAAACAATCATTATTAAGAGGATTGTTCCCATAAAATATGGAAAAAGATTTTGTTCTATAAGGCTTGCAAAAACAGATCCAACAATTGCTCCAATTATTGTTGGTATTGCCAATTGCATTATTCTTCGAGTTTCAATTAGTTTCTGTTGCCTAAAAAGAAGACTTGCGCTAAAGGATTGGATTAAAACCTGCACTCTGTTTGTTGCATTGGCAGCATTTGCTGGCATTCCCAAAGCTAAAAAAAGTGCAATTGAGATTACTGTTCCTCCTGCTGAAAGGGTATTGATAAACCCTACAAAGAGTCCAGATATTACAAGAATTAGTATTAGTGTTATGCTCATAGTGTATTCTATTTGCAAAAATACATCTTAATTCTCAATTAAAGGTTAATATTTTGGATGTTATTAGTTGAAAAATGACAGGTATTTCTAACATTAACAAAAAAATAAATCCTTATTCTTTTTATTGAATAAGGATTTAATGATTTAAACCTAAGTTTTAAAAGTTTGTTTTAACTATTTTTCTTCTGCCTTTTTTGTCTTTATCTTTCAAGTTTACTTTCATCACTTTTGTAACAAATCTTTTCTCTACTTGAAAAAGCATATTAACTTTTTGCACTGGAATTACCTTTTTCATTTCACTGAAGTATTTTTCTTCTAAAGCCAAAACTTCTTTTTGCACTTGGAAATGATTAGTGAACATTTCTTCCGCTTGAGAGTTGCTCATATTTAGAAAATCTGGTCTTTGAGGAAATCCATCTTCAGTTGTGTCTTTTGGTTTATTCTTATCCCTAATTGCCATAAGTTCCTGTTCATACTTGTCGTATATTGGCCAAAAATCCTTTGCTTCCTGTTCAGTTAGCTGAAGTTCTCTGGTTATGTAACCAACTTTCATTGGTTTTAACTTTTTATGCAAGTTTCTTGCACCATGATACTGACAAACTGAGTCTGGAGCTCCTTTTTCTCTATGGCGGTCATTGCGGTGGTTTTGTGCATTTAGTGTTGGCACCAACATAAGCATTCCTAATAATAGTAAGGTGCTTCTTCTGATTTTTGTTTTCATAATTTTACATCATTATAAGTTAAGTAATCTGTTAGAACATCATCATTCAAATAATATTCTAAGTATTCTAATTCATTTTCGTTTAATTCTAATTTGTTTTCTTTTAGTTCTTTTTCTTGTCCTTTAGACTCTTGTTTTTTAACTTCTGTGGGATTAGCGATAGTTTCTACTTTTGTTTCATTTTGTGCAATTTCCTCTATTTTGGAGAGAATACCTATTGAATCTGAGTTTTTATTCATTATAGTTGTGGCATATTGTTCTTGAGGTTTATTTGCTTTATGTGGAATATTCCACCATAGTGTTCCTCCAATTGCTAAGAAAAGCAGAATTACGGCTGCATATCGTAGCATTTGCTTTGGCTGAAAGAAAATAAATTTCTTCTTTGGAACTGAATTAACTTTTGAAAGTATATCCTTTTCCAAACTATCAAAATAGTTTTCTGGCACCTTAAATGGATTATTCCTTGTTTTCATTTAATTATTAGGTTTGATTATTAGACTGTTTTTTTTGCAAAAGGTTTAATTGGGAAATGAAAATTTATCTTTTTCATCATCTAAAAGCATATCTTGAACCTTTTTTACAGCAAAGTGATAGGTTGATTTCAAAGTACTTTGAGTTGTATTTAAAACTTCTTCCATTTCTTTGAATGGCATATCATCATAATAGCGAAGATTAAAAACCATTCTTTGTTTTTCGGGAAGAGATAAAATTGCTTTTTGGAGTTTTAATTCAATATCACTACTGTCAAAATATTTATCTGACTTAAGATTATCCAACATTGAATCTTCAAGAGATTTAATGTTGGATTTATATCTTTGACTTTTTGATTGAAGAAAATTAAGTGTGTGATTGAGTGATATTCTATATATCCAAGTTGATAGAGAAGATTCTTTATTGAAACTATCTATATTTTGGAATATCTTAATAAATATCTCTTGAGTTAGGTCATTGGCATCCTCATGGGAAAGCACCATATGACGAACCTGCCAATAGATTCTTTCTTTATAGTTTTTCACTAAAAGAGAAAAGCCTTTTTCTCGAGTTTTATCCTTTAGTAGTAGTGAAAGCAATTCATTATCTGTCATCAGCTTTTCTTTTTTATCTTTTCTTAGACAGATTATCTAAATAAAGGTTTAATGATTATACATATCCGTATTGAAGAAATTTAGAATTTCAATACACATATCTCTTGCATCTTTTGCTGGTGAAGAAGGATTTATTTCAATTGCTTGTGAATAGTTATTAATGGCGTTTTTCCAGTCTTGCTGTTTTCTAAAAACATTTCCTCTCAAATAGTATGCAGTGTCTTGATTGGCGTCTTGAGCAATTATTTCATCTATTTCCTTCATAGCTTGCTCTAAATTTTCTTCACTAATCAAAGTTCTAATATGATTATATCTTTCTTCCATATCTATTTTCAATTGTTTTAATAATTAAATCACCTCTGCTATCAAATCAAACTCTAAGGCTTCAACAATTTTTACTCTATAAAACTTTCCTTGTTCTACCTTATATCTATCGGAAATCAAAACTTCATTATCCACATCAGGAGAATCATACTCTGTTCTTGCTATCCAAAAGTCTTGTTCTCTTCTGTCAATTATAACATTATATTCTTTTCCAACCTTTTCTTGATTCTTTTCTAAAGAAATCTCTTGTTGAATTTCTAAAATTTCTTCCATACGTTGTTGTTTCAATTCTTCTGAAACATTATCTTCAAGTTCATAGGCAGGAGTTCCTTCTTCAGCAGAATACATAAAACATCCCAATCTATCAAAACGTACTTTTCTTACAAAAGCTTTCAATTCTTCAAAAGCTTCCTCTGTTTCTCCAGGATATCCAACAATTAGAGTTGTTCTTAGTGCAATATCTGGTATTTTTGTTCTGATATCACTAATCAAATTCATAATTTCATCGGAAGTTATATTACGATTCATTGATGAAAGAATTGAATTATTAATATGCTGTACAGGAAGGTCAATATAATTACATATTCTCTTTTCTTCTTTCATTAAATCAATTAACTCCAATGGAAAATGATTTGGATATGTATATTGTAATCTTATCCATTCCAATCCTTCAATTTTAAGCAGTTCTTTTAGAAGTGGAACAATCTTTCTTTCATTATAAAGGTCTATTCCATAATATGTGGTATTCTGAGCTACAAGTATAAGTTCTTTCACACCACTTGCAACAAGTTGTTTAGCTTCTGGAATTAGTTCTTCAATTGGACGTGAAATATGTCTTCCTTTAATTAGAGGAATGGCACAATAGGAACATAAACTATCACAACCTTCAGATATTTTAAAATATGCATAATGATTTGGTGTTGCAAGGTGTCTGTCTTGTTGGAAAGATCCTTTTAAATCAACATCCAAATATTCTAATAATAGTTCCCACTCTTGAACGCCAAAGAATTTATCTACAAGAGGAAGTTCGTCTTTTAAATCTTCCAAATATCTCTCTGCAAGACATCCACAAACAATTATTTTATCAACTTTATTAATTTCCTTTAATGCACAAACATATAAAATTGTATCTATTGATTCCTCTTTTGCATCACCAATAAATCCACAAGTGTTTATAATTACTACATCATTTCTTTTTTGAGAATTTCCATAACTTACGTTATAGCCTTTATTGATAAGATGTCCTGCCAAAAATTCTGAATCAACAGTATTCTTTGAACAACCAAGCGATAGTATATTTATATTTAAACTCATATTATAGTTTTATTCTTGCTCCAATTGTAAAATCTAAACGATTAAGATTTTCTTTTTGATTTAAATCAAATTCATTTTCTCCAACTTTGAGTGTTGATACTTGGCCACCAAAGAAACCAACATTACATCCAACAGAAAGAAAACTGTTAATGGTGTAGTCTAAACCTAAATCCAAACCATATCCCAAAGTACTTCCTTTATAAGTCATACTTACAGGTGCTTTTTTTCCCATTTGATTTACCATAGCTACTTGAGAAGAGTTTCTAAATGATAAATATCCAATAGTTGCTCTTGCATACCAATTAAATTTTTCATCAAATTGAGGTAATATATATTTTAATGAAGGACCAGCATAAAACATATATTCATCATCTTTCAAATCCATTGTATCTTGAGAAGAGTATGTTGTTTGAGCTGAATTGAATGCTGAAGCAACAAAACCAACTCCTATATTAGGCTTAATCATATAATCATAAGCAAAATTTAGATTTAATCCATGTCTTAAAGATTTATATTGGTCTGTAAACTGATTTTGATTAACAAATAATTCATTTGGCTTTGAAGACAAACGATAAGAATAACCGATATTCAAAGCAAAATTATGTTTATTGGTTTTAGACTCTGGCAATGCTTTTTCTTGTGCATTTAGGAATGAAGTGCTTAGTAGCAAAATAGCAAAAAATGCTTTATTAATTTTCATACTTATTATTATTTAATTATTATTCAAATAAACTATCGACAAATGTTTTACGATTGAAAAGCTGTAAATCTTCCATCTTTTCTCCAAGTCCGATATAACGAACAGGGATTTTAAATTGATCAGATATTCCAATCACAACTCCTCCTTTTGCTGTTCCATCAAGTTTTGTTAATGCTAAAGAATTAACATTTGTTACTGCAGTGAATTGTTTAGCTTGTTCAATTGCATTTTGACCAGTTGAAGCATCCAAAACTAATAGAACTTCATGTGGAGCATCAGGAATAACTTTCTTCATTACGTTATGAATTTTAGAAAGTTCATTCATTAGACCAATTTTATTATGCAATCTTCCTGCAGTATCAATTATTGCAACATCAGCTTTCTTTGAAATTGCAGACTTTAGAGTATCATAAGCTACTGATGCAGGATCGGCATTCATTCCTTGAGAAATCATTTCAACTCCTGTTCTTTCAGCCCATATTGTTAATTGATCAACAGCTGCAGCTCTAAAAGTATCTCCTGCTCCAAGAATGACTTTTTTACCTGCTTGTTTAAATTGATATGCTAACTTACCTATAGTTGTAGTTTTACCAACTCCATTTACTCCAACAACCATAATAACATAAGGCAAGTCTCCTTTTGGAAATGCAAAACTATCTCTTTCTTCAAGCTCATTTTCTTGAAGCAAGCTAACAATTTCTTCTTTTAGAATTTGATTTAACTCCGATGTCCCAAGATATTTATCTTTTGCAACTCGTGTTTCTATTCTTTCAATTATTTTTAAAGTTGTTTCTACTCCAACATCTGATTCAATGAGTATTTGCTCAAGATTGTCAAGAACATCTTCATCAACTTTTGATTTTCCTACTATTGCTTTAGAAAGTTTAGAAAATAAGCTTTCTTTTGTTTTCTCTAAACCTTTATCTAAGCTTTCTTTCTTCTCTTTTGTAAAAAATGAAAAAATCCCCATATTTTTTATTTCAATAAATAATCGGCTAAATTAATAATATTATTTGATTTTATTGTATCCCCAATAAATAAAGAAGTTGCCTCTCTTAATTATTTAAGAAAGACAACTTCTTTAGTAATAAATAAAATTCTATTAACTATTTCTTAGCTAAATAATCTTTAACATTATCAGAAACAACAATTTCTTCCTTAAAAGTGTATGCTCCTGTTTTAGGAGAACGACTCATGCTAATAACTTTTGCATAATTCTTTCCTGATGATGTTTTTAATGTTGCAACTACTTTCTTTGCCATATCTTATTTCTCCTACTATTTAATTTCTTTATGAACAGTTACACGTTTTAGAATTGGATTATATTTCTTTAACTCCAATCTTTCAGGTGTATTCTTTTTTGATTTAGTTGTTATATAACGTGATGTACCTGGCATTCCTGATGCTTTATGTTCTGTACATTCCATAATAACTTGTATCCTTGCGTCTTTTGATTTCTTTGCCATTTCTCTTATGATTTTGGGAGTGCAAAAATATAAACTATTTTTATATTGACCTAATTTTCTTCCAAAAAAATTACTTTATTATTATCTAAGCCTTATTCTTCAACCTCATTTATTGAAGTTTGAGTGTTGATTTCTGCTTCTTTTTCAATGATGAAATCTAATTTTTCATCAGATAGATTACCTATAAAAAAAGCTTTATTATAAGTATTCTTAGAATAATCACGATAAAATCCATATGTTGTTTTATCTCCTGGTTCAAAACTATGTGATATCTTTCCTGAGTATCCATCTCTACAATCTACTTCCATTGAAATAAATTGGATATCCCCTTCTTCTTTCTTGTTTTCGGGTTTAGCTCTAATTACATCAAATTCTGTAAATCGAATGGTTGTAAATTTCAAAAGCTTTGTTCTAATTTCCAATAACTCTTTATCAGTTGTTTTTGCATTTACTCCAACCATTACAACATCCCCTTTAATATAGATTGGGCTATCTTTTAATATTTCAACTTGCGAAAATGACACAAATGAAAGAGAAATCAAACCTATCAATAAAATAAATTTCTTCATATTATACCTTTTATTTTGTGCAAAAATAACAAACTTTCTTTAATAATTAATTCTCACTCAAAAAAAAGTTCATTCTAATTACTATTTAAACATTGCTTATTTACTCTTTTGATTCAAGCTTATAATTACATTTATTTACATAATAAATCGAAATATAAAATAAGGACTTTTTCCATATTATGACCATTAAATCAAAGTTTTTTACTACTTTTGCAAATTGAATAACTATGGAGCATCAAAACACAATAAAATCTAAATTTACCGTTAGCGGTAAAGGGTTACATTACGGCAACAATATTAATGTAACGTTACTTCCTGCAGAACCTAATACTGGAATTGTATTCCGTAGAGTTGACTTAGAGAATAGTCCAACTATTCCTGCATTTATAGAATATGTTACTGACACTTCAAGAGGAACAACTCTTGAAAAGAATGGAGTTAAAGTTAGCACAATTGAACACTTAATGGCTACTTTACATTATTTCTGTATAGATAATGTAGTCGTTGAAATTGATTCTAATGAAATTCCTATTTTGGACGGAAGTGCTAAAATTTGGGTAGAAAATATTAAAAAGGTTGGTATTCAACCTCAACTTTATAAGAAATACTATTATTCAATTAAAAGTCCCATTACCTACAAAGATGAGAAGAACAATGTTGAAATAACTGCTCTTCCTTATGATGGATTTAAAGTTGATTTAACAATTGATTACAATTCATCTGTTCTTGGAGTTCAAACTATGAGTATTGACTCTTTAAATGGTTTTGAAAAAGAAATTGCACCCTGCAGAACATTTGTATTTCTTCACGAAATTGAACAACTCCTTAAACTTAATTTGATTAAAGGAGGTGATTTAGATAATGCCCTTATTTTTGTTGAAAACACCTTAAAGCAAGAACAAATTGATCATTTAGCTAAAGTGTTTAACAAAGATCCTCAACATATAAAGGTAGAAAAGGGTACTCTTAATAATATTGAAAAAAGATTTGATAACGAACCTGCAAGGCATAAACTTTTAGACTTTATTGGAGATATAAATCTAATTGGAGTTAATCTAAGAGGACATTTTATTTTAAAACGTCCAGGGCATTATGCTAATACAGAATTTGCTAAATTAATTAAGAAAGTGATTATGGAAAAAATGACAGGGGCACCTCATTATGACCCTAACAATGAACCTGTTTTTACAATAAACGATATTAAAACATTTTTACCTCATCGTTTCCCAATGCTTTTGGTCGATAAGATTATTGAAGTTGGTGATGATTATGTTATAGGTGTTAAAAATGTTACAGGAAATGAAGATTTCTTTAATGGACATTTTCCAAATGAACCTATTATGCCAGGAGTTTTAATTGTTGAAGCAATGGGACAAACTGGTGGAATTTTAGTGTTAAAGGATTATCCAGACCCAGAAAACTATACAACTTATTTTATGAAGATTGATGGAGTTCGTTTCCGTGGAAAAGTTGTTCCAGGAGACACATTAATCTTTAGACTGTTTTTAACTGAACCTGTTAGACGAGGTATTGTTAAAATGAAAGGTGAAGCTTATGTTGGCAATAAAATGGTCATGGAAGCTGAACTTATGGCACAAGTAGCTAAAACTAAATAATTTTTATACTATGAATCAACCACTCTCTTATATTCATCCAAATGCAATAATTGGCAAGGATGTAATTATTGAACCTTTTACTGCAATTTACGATGATGTAGAAATTGGTGATAATTGTTGGATTGGACCAAATGTTACTATTTTCTCTGGTGCAAGAATTGGGAAAAACAATAAGATATTTCCTAATGCTTCTATCAGTGCTGTTCCACAAGACTTAAAATTTGCTGGAGAAAAAACAACAACAATTATTGGAGATAATAATATTATTAGAGAAAGTGTAACTATTAATAGAGGTACATCTGCACTTGGATATACAAAAATTGGAAACAATAATTTGTTGATGGCTTATGCTCACGTTGCTCATGATTGTGTTGTTGGAGATAACTGCATTTTAGCAAATGGAGCTACTTTAGCAGGGCATATTGAAGTTGGAGATTTCGCAATAATTGGAGGCTTAAGTGCAATTCACCAATTTACTAAAATAGGTTCTCATGTAATTCTTATGGGTGGTTCTTTAGTTGATAAAGATGTTCCTCCATTCGTTAAGGGAGCCAAATTCCCTTTATCCTACTGCGGAATAAACTCAGTTGGATTATCTCGAAGAGGATTTAGTCAAGAAACAATCAACCTAATAAAAGAATACTATAAAATAATATTCCAATCTGGATTAACCTATTCAAAAGCATTTGAAGAGTTAAAGAAACTTCCTTCAACTCCTGAGTTACAAGAAATAATTAATTTCGTTTCAAAAGCAGAAAGAGGACTTATGAAAGGCTATGTTAGTAGCTCTTCAGAAGAGATTTAAACTCTTATATTTAGAATACATATTAGAAATTCTAATATATAAAAAGAAACGATATTATAATATACATAATATCGTTTCTTTTTATATAAATTTTCGTCTTCAATTCAAAGGAATGAATCATACTTAAAGAGTAAATTAAGCTTTTTAAATTACACTTAAATCTATAAACTTCTTGGTATAAAAAAGCTCAATCATAATGAAAAATATATCAATCAAAAATAAAAATATGATTGATATAAATTAAAATATGATTGACTTATTTTCAATTATGATTGATGTTTTTTTGACAATCAAAAATCTAAAAAATATAGGATATTAAATAAAACAAAAAAATAAGGAGTTAAATTTATATCAACTCCTTATCCATATTTTGATTATTTTGCTTCTTATTTTATTAAGAAAGTAAATTTATCATAGTTCTTTAAGGCAATTCCTGTTCCTCTTGCAACTGCTCTCAATGGATCTTCTGCAACATGAACTGCTAGTTTAGTCTTTGCTGAAATTCTCCTATCCAATCCTCTTAATAAAGATCCTCCTCCAGCTAAATAAATACCTGTGTGGAATATATCGGATGCTAATTCTGGTGGGGTTAAAGCCAATGCTTCCAATACAGCACTTTCTATTTTTGCAATTGATTTATCTAATGCGTGAGCAATTTCTTTATAATTAACCAATATCTCTTTAGGAATTCCAGTAAGTACATCTCTTCCTTGAACAGCAAAATCTTCTGGTGGAACATCTAAATCAGGGATGGCTGCTCCAACACTTATCTTTATTTGTTCTGCCATTCTTTCTCCAATATTAATATTATGCTGTTTACGCATATATTCAATTATATCTTGATTGAACTCATCACCTGCAATGCGTATTGATTTATTACATACAATTCCACCAAGAGCTATAACAGCAATTTCAGAAGTACCACCACCAATATCTACAATCATATTTCCAACAGGTTCCAAAACATCAATTCCTATTCCAATTGCAGCAGCCATTGGTTCGTGTATTAACTTAACTTCCTTTGCTCCTGCTTGCTCAGCAGAGTCTCTAACTGCTCTTTCTTCAACATTTGTTATCCCAGAAGGAATACAAATAACCATCTTTAATGAAGGTGGAATAAGAGATTTTCTAACATTAATCATCTTAATCAATTCTCTTATCAATTGGTTTGCAGTTTCAAAGTCTGCAATAACACCATCTCTCAAAGGTCTAATTGTTTCAATGTTTTGATGTGTTCTTCCATGCATCTGCATAGCCTTCTTTCCAATGGCAATAATCTTGTTTGTACGTCTGTCCTTAGCAACTATTGAAGGCTCGTCAACAACAACTTTATCATTAAATATAATAATTGAATTGGCTGTTCCTAAGTCTATCGCAACTTCTCTTGTTAAAAATGAAAATAAACTCATATTTATCTTTTTCCTATATTTTTCTTTTAATTAATATTTGCGTTTATTACGAAAACCATAGTAAACGGTTACATTATTATTTATTATTATGCTTTATTAGGTAATTTTCTCTTGTTTTTGATTAATGTTTGAAATGACGAAATCCAGTAAGGACCATTGCCATATTGTTTTCCTTGCAGAAATCAATTGATTTATTATCATTAATACTTCCTCCTGGATGTACTACTGCAACTATACCTTCTTTATGAGCAATTTCAACACAATCAGGGAAAGGGAAAAACGCATCAGAAGCCATAACTCCTCCATTTAAATCAAAGCCAAAATTTTTAGCTTTTACTATTGCTTGATTTAAAGCATCAACTCTTGAAGTTTGTCCTGTTCCAGAAGCTAACAATTGACGATTCTTTGCTAAAACTATTGCGTTAGACTTAGTATGTTTAACCAATTTATTTGCAAAAGAAAGATCCTTTTGTTGTTCTAAAGTAAGAGAAGTATTAGTTATGCTATTCATAACTTCGGTTTTTTCAACCACTTTATCTTTTTCTTGAACCAAAACTCCATTTAACGCAGAACGGAACTGATATTTTGGAGAAGAAGAGTTTTTGCGTTTAAGAAGAATTCTATTCTTTTTAGATTTCAATAACTCTAATGCTTCTTGAGAAAAGTCAGGAGCAATACAAATCTCCATAAACAACTTGTTCATTTCTTCAGCAGTTTCCATATCAATTGGTCTATTAGCAATTAAAACTCCACCAAAAGCAGAAACTGGGTCAGCAGATAAAGCATCAATATAGGCTTGTTTTAATGTATCTCTACTTGATAGTCCACAAGCATTATTATGTTTGATTATAGCAAATGTAGTTTCTTCAAAATCGTCAATCAAATCGCAAGCGGCATCAATATCTCCAATATTATTATATGAAATTTCTTTACCATGCAATTGTTCAAAATAAGAATTCAAATCACCATAAAACATTCCTTTTTGATGAGGATTTTCTCCATAGCGAAGAATTTTTGGATTATTGTAACTTTGTCTAAAAGCAGGAATATCTGTTTCTTTATTAAAATAATTGAATATTGCAGTGTCATAGTTGGAAGAAACTTGAAAAGCATAAGTTGCAAATCTTCTTCTAATTTCTAAATTAGTGTTTCCATTATCACTATTAAGAATATCCATCAGTTCAGAATAATAATCTACAGAAGGAACAATTAAAACATCATTAAAGTTTTTTGCAGCAGAACGAATAAGACTAATTCCTCCAATGTCTATTTTCTCAATTATATCTTCTTCAGAAGCATTTGAATTTACTGTCTTCTCAAAAGGATATAAATCAACTATCACTAAATCAATTTCAGGAATTTCATATTCTTCAATCTGTTTTCTATCCTCATTATTATCTCTTCTGCATAGAATACCTCCCATTACTTTAGGATGAAGAGTTTTTACTCTTCCTCCCAAAATTGAAGGATATCCAGTAAGAGATTCAACAGTTTGTGGCTTTACACCCAAACTTTCAATAAAATTATATGTTCCACCAGTTGAGTAAATCTTGACTCCAAGCTGGTCTAACTTTTTAACAATATCATCTAATCCATCTTTATAAAAAACAGATATCAACGCACTCTTAATCTTCTTCATTTTTATTTTTCTTTAAATTAATTTCCAAATTCAATACCCAAACCCATTGCTGTTTGAACCAAACGAGACTTAGGCTCAACAAGATGAGGCTTACTAATTGCTTTATCAAAACTCACACTAATAATTTCTGGATGACGATAAGCAACCATTTCTCCAAACTTTCCTTCCATAACAAGTTCAAAAGCTTTAACTCCAAACTCCGAAGCTAAAATTCTATCATAAGCAATAGGTGTTCCACCTCTTTGAATATGACCTAAAACAGTAAGTCTAATGTCGTGTTGAACTCCAGCTTCAATAAGTTCTTTCATCAAAACATTACCAATCCCTCCAAGTTTAGCATTATTGCTTCCAATTTCAGAGGAAGATTCTTTTTGTTTTTTTCTATCTACAGAATAAGCACCTTCTGCAACAACTATTATGCAAAAGCCTTTTCCTTTCTTATATCTTGAATCAATCTTTTCTTTAATTTTTTCAATCTTATATGGCATTTCAGGAATAATACAAACATCAGCTCCAGCAGCAACTGCTCCATAAAGAGCAATCCAACCAGCATCTCTTCCCATAACTTCCATAATAAATACTCTATTATGACTTGAAGCAGTTGTTACAAGCTTATCAATTGCTTCTGTTACGGTTTGAACAGCTGTTTGAAAACCAAAAGTAAAATCTGTTGCTGAAAGATCATTATCAATAGTTTTTGGAACTCCAATTATGTTAAGACCTTTTTCATAAAGAGCTTTCGAAATTCGTTGAGAGCCGTCTCCTCCAATATTAATTACAGCATCAACTCCCATAATTTTCAATTTCCTAATCATTTCATCAGAGCAATCAACAAAATCATAAGAACCATCATTATTTTTTATTGGCCAAGCAAAAGGACCACCTTTATTTGTTGTTCCCAATATTGTGCCTCCTTTCACTAATATGCCAGAAACACTATCATTATCCAAAACAACAATCTCTGTTGGTTCTTTTAAAACACCATTAAAAGAGTCAATAGATCCAATAACTTCCCAATCTTTTTCTTGCGATGCCCTTTTTACAATTGCTCTAATTACAGCATTCAATCCAGGACAATCACCACCACCAGTTAAAACCATTACTCTTTTCATACTCTTATTTTAATTTATTTGTTCAAAATATGGTATTAATTGTTCTATCTCGCTAAGTATTTCATCTCTGCCCAATTTACTTATTGATGATGAAAGAAAGTATTTTGGTAGTTCAACCCAATCTTTCTGTAAGGCTTTCATAAACAATTCAACATTCTTGCTTGTAGCAATAACTCCTTGTTTGTCTGTTTTTGTAAAAACCATAGAGAATGGAATTTCATTTTCTCCCAAAAAATTAATAAACTCCAAATCTATTTTCTGAGGAGATATTCTTGAATCAATCAAGACAAAAACCGAAATTAAATTCTCTCTTTTGGTCAAATAGTTTGTAATCATCTTTCCCCAAGATGCTCTATTTGATTTTGAAGTTACTGCATAGCCATAACCAGGCAAATCGACCAAAAACCATTCATTGTTTATTTCAAAATGATTAATCAATTGTGTTTTCCCTGGCTTAGAACTTGTCTTTGCTAAATCCTTTTTATTTACAAGCATATTAATAAGCGAACTTTTACCAACGTTGCTCCTGCCAATGAAAGCAAATTCTGCCTTATTGGGTTCAGGACACTTTGTGTAATTAGAATTACTTATAACAAACTCCGCACTCTTAATCTGCATTATATTTTCTTTTTGTTTCTCTTTAGAAATTCATATATCGTTTTTGTTTTTCTGGATAAATATCAGCAATAGTTACCAATATTCCTGTTTCTTCAACATTACTAAAATGCTTATTAACTGATGTTCCAAATGAACGCATGGTTGAAGAAAGATTCATATAGGCATTGAAAAGTGGTGGAATATGTTCTCCTCTTTCCTTAACAGCCTTGCTTAATATTTGATAGTCTTCTTTATAACTTAATCCACTAAAAAGTCTTACAAGTTCATTGTAGTCTGTTTCAATTTCAACTGGTTCAATTGGATAAACCATTCCTTCATTGTCAGGGAAGTGTTTTTTGAAGAAGTAAAGAATATAATCTCTTGCTTTTATATCCATAGATGGATACATGGTTATTTTCCCAAAGAAATACTTAAACTCTGGATGAGTTTTTGCAAGTGCTCCCAATCCATCCCAAAGATTATCCAAAGAGAACATTCCTTTACGAAGATTGAAAGTAGGTTGATATTCAGGACTAACAAATGAACGTCCAAGTTCAAGAGTATGATTTAAGTAATTTTCCCTGAAAAAGTCAGTGAAATAGAAAAGACCAGCCGTTGCACTTAAAAGATCTCCATTTGACTCCACAAAAATATCTTTGCCCAATATGTATCTATATCCTCCAATAATTTCTTCATCCACTGGATCCCAAACAAAGAGTTGTTTGTAGCAATGTGGATCTGGTGCAATATCAAATTCATCAATATCACATTCCGTTCCACTACCACCTCCTTCAGCCCCAAAGCTTAATTCTCTCAATCTTCCAATCTCTCTCATAATATTTGGAGAATTATGAGCTGTTGTAATGTAAATTTCTCTTGAACCGTTATTAGTTTTACGGAAAAATATGTCTTTATTAAGCTCTGCTTTAATCAAGCTCTTTTCAACAGGTGGTATAACGTAAGATGTATCCATAATTTTCTTTCTTTTTTATTTATCAATACTCAAACTCTTTGTTTGGGTTTTCTTTCAAACAATAAACATGCTCTCTTAACTTGCTTGCCCATTGTATTGGAGTAAATCTATTATCAAATACTTCATGACTAATAGGCTTTCCAAAAGTTATATTAATGGTTTCTCCTTGCTTTTTAAACATTTCTGAAGGAAGAAGAATCATTTCCAAATCAAATTCTATTTTAAAGAAACGTCTTACTGCAGAAAAACGATAAAATCTTTTTGAATTTACACTATCTACATACACAGGGACAATATCTCTTTTATATTCTTGAGCTTTACGCAAAAAACTCTTCTTCCACTTAAAGTCTTGAATACGTCCATCTATCTTTTTACTTTCAGTTCCTGCAGGAAAAAACATCATGCAATTATCAGAAGCAAAGGCAGAATTTAAAACATCATGATTGGAAGAATTGCGTCCATATTTGTTTATAGGGATAAAAACATTCTTCAATCCTGGCAATTGACATAGGATATCATTTACAGGGAATAAAATATCTCTACGATATTTCCCTACTTCAGAAATCAAAGCCATTCCATCAATTCCTCCAAGAGGGTGATTGCTAACAACTAATGCTCTACCCTCTTTTGGTATGTTGTGTGGATTAATAACGTTTACCTTAATGTCTATTTCTTTTAAAACACTATCTGCAAAATCAACTCCCTTCTGGTCACGATATTTATATATTATTTCGTTTACCCTATCAAGGCAAATTAACCTTTTAAACCATCTTAAAAGAGGTTTAGGGATAACCTTTAGAAGATATTTGTTCTTACTTACCAATATCTTTTCTAAAGAAATAAACCTTTGAGTTATTTCCCCTTTAGATGTAGTAATATTTGAAACTGTAGTATCTTTATCCATTAAATTTCAATCAAATTATAGATGGCAAAGTTACAAAATAAAACTAAGAAATAATTAAAAAAATAGGCTAATAGTATGAATTAATTATTAAGATATTTCCAACAAGGAAGATTTGGACTTATAAAAGCTGAAAATCAATCAAACATTAACTACTAAAATAATAAGAATGATTAAAAAAGAAGAAAAACTTCGTATTTATGAATTTAATGAAAAATAAGGTTAACAAAACAAGAAAATTTTCGTATCTTTGCAAAAGCAAATAAGCCACAGCTAAAGTTTCCCCTTTTTTATAGAAATATCTGTGGTATACACCAAAGCACTCCTACGGTATATACCCCAATTGTCCTATGGTATATACCATAGTATCTCTCCACTCTATACCATAAGCACATTAAAACTTTGTTTTAAGAGAACAAAACAAGGATTTATTTTACATAAACGAAGTTCTAATTTGCTGAAACGAAGTTTTATTTTACTGAAACTTCTTATTCTTGCTCCTTTTTCTTCTCTTCTATCATTTTCTTGGCAATTGAACACAACCTGAAAAACGGGTAAGTTTTGTTCCTGGTTTTTACCCGACAACAATGAAAAGAATTAGTAAAAATAATTGATTTCTTTGTGGTTTAGAATAATTATTATTTACTTTGCATCGGTATTTAAAATAAAAACATAGGATATGAAAAAGCTGATTCTTTTAGTTGTTGTTTTCTTTTGCTTTCTTCCCATTCTTAATGCTCAAGAATTTAAGGCTGGTATTCTTTCTGGAGTTATAGCATCTCAGGTTGATGGAGATTTTATGAGTGGTTACTATAAGGCTGGTTTTGCTGGAGGATTGTTTGTTTACAGAGATGTTTCTCCTGCCTCAAGAATTCAAGGAGAACTTGTTTATTCAACAAAAGGAAGCAGATGTGCACCAAAGAATACTAACCCTGATTTTCTTCAGGTTACAACATCAAGCATAGATTTAAGCTTAATATACATTTACAAGGTAAGTGAAAGTTTAAACTTTCGCATTGGACTTACTCCTTCCGCCCTTTTAACCTCTAAAGAAGAGCGTCCTACAGGAGTTGTTCAAGATCCTGATAATGCACCAGCTTTTAGAAAATTTGGAATATTAGGACTTGCTGGAGTAAGTTACAATCTTAGCCAAAAACTTAGCCTTACTTGGAGTTATAATTATTCATTATTGAGCATAAGAAGTGGTTCCTCAGAAATTTATTATATGAGTTATAAGGAACAAAATGCACAATACCACAACTACATGGCCTTTATCTTAAGCTATACTTTTTAATTAATAAAAGGATTATTTTCTTTCTCGTAACCAATCTCAGTTAATGGTCCATGACCACAAATACATTTAGTATTTTCAGGAAGATTAAATAGATTGTTTTTAATACTTGCCATAAGCGCTTCATAATCTCCTGTTGGAAGGTCAGTTCTTCCAATAGAATCTCTGAATAGTACATCACCAGTTACTATATAATTTTCTTCTTTGTTATAAAAGCATAGACTACCTGCACAATGTCCAGGAGTTTCAAATACTTTCAATTGAGAATTACCATATTCAATAATATCATCCTTTGTTATGTATTGAAGAGATATGTTTTCTATTCCATCAACATTAAAACCCATCATCTCTGCTTGAGCATCGGCAATTCTAATAAACCTTTCTCCATCTTTATGTAGTTTTAAAGGCTGATTGAATGTTTGAGTAGCCCAATAAGCATCACAAACATGGTCAATGTGAGCATGAGTAATTAAAATATGTTTAACCTTTAGGTTGTTTTGTTCAATAAAATTGATTAGTTCTTGCCTTTCAGATTGACTTTGACAACAAACATCAATCAAAACACATTCTTTTGTATTGTCAAATGCCAATGTACAGTTAACTTCATAGTGATTAAATACGAAAATCTTTATCATTATTCTTGTTTTTTAGCTTCATTCCAAAATATATCCATTTCTTCCAAGGTCATATCCTTAAGACTTCTTCCTTGTTGCATAGCTCTTTCTTCAATAAACTGGAATCTATTAATAAACTTTTTATTTGTTCTTTCCAAAGCAGTTTCTGGGTTTACATCAATAAAGCGAGCATAGTTGATTAGAGCAAAAAGTGTATCACCAAACTCTTGTTCCATTTTTTCTTTATTGTTATTTCTTACTTCTTCTTTCAGTTCTTCAATTTCTTCTTCAACCTTTTCCCATACTTGCTGTCTATTATCCCAGTCAAAACCTACACCTCTTGCCTTATCTTGAATCCTATATGCTTTAACAAGTGCAGGCAAAGTTTTTGGAACTCCTGAAAGAGTTGATTTTCTACCTTCCTTCAGTTTAATTTGCTCCCAATTCTCCTTTACTTGTTCTGAGTTTTCAACCTTTTCATCTCCGTATATGTGAGGATGACGACGAACAAGTTTTTCATTAAGAGAGTCAATAACATCTTTTATATTAAAAGCACTCTCTTCAGAACCAATCTTAGCATAGAAAACAATATGAAGAAGCAAATCTCCAACTTCTTTTTTAATTTCGTCAGTATCGTTTTCAATTATCGCATCTGCAAGTTCATAAGTCTCTTCAATGGTTAGATGTCTAAGAGTTTCGAAAGTTTGCTTTCTATCCCAAGGACATTTCTCCCTTAGTTCATCCATAATATCTAAAAGTCGTTCAAAACTTTCTAATGCTTCTTTATTTCTTTCTTTTTTCATCAAATAAATTTCTTTTTAACCTTCATTTATCCCTCATTACCTCCCAATCATTTGCAATTGAAATAATCTTTTCAAAGTCTAAACTTCGCATACAATCAAAATGTTTTTTTGGACATTCTTTATAACCCAATTTTGAACAAGGGCGACAAGATAAATCTTTCTTTTCAAAAATATAAACCTTAGCTTTTGAATCTTCAGGAAAGTATGGATACATCCCAAATTGAGGTACGGTGTTTCCCCAAACACTAATTGTATTTTTATTTAGTGCTGCTGCAATATGCATTAATCCTGTATCTGGAGTAATAACGCCAATTGAGTTTGCTATTAATGAAGAAGCCTGACTCAAATTATAAGCTCCACAAGCATTGAAAACTCTTGCACCAACAGCATTTTCAACTTCAATTGCTTTTTTTCTGTCATTTTTATCTCCAAGAAGAACAATTGATTTATTTATACCTTGGCATAATTGAATAAGTTTATCTGTTGGAATCTGTTTGGTTTGATGTTTACTGCCAACAACAATAGCAATATAACCATCTTGAAAACTTAAAGGCAGGGCATCAGGAGAAATATAATCTTCATCAGCTAAGAAATAATCAAGTCCTTTTCCATCATTAACAATATTAAATCCCAATCCTTTTGTTGTCTCAAAATATCTATCAACAATATGTTTCTCTGGCAATTTATTTAACTTCCATTTCACCAATAACCATTTCTTTACCCTCAAAGAATTGAAAGTTTTACTTGGTTTTAACAATCTTAATCTAATAATTAAAGATCTTATCTGCTTATGTAAATCAATTACATAAGTATAGTTTCCTTTTTTAAGTTGTCTAATAGTTTCGGAAAGTGAACCATTGAAAGTAATTATTCTATCAATGTAGGGATTATTATTAAGTATGATTGCGTTATTTGCCTTGGTTAAATAGTGAATTTGAACATTAGGTATTTGAGTTTTTATACAACGTACAATTGGTGTTGTAAGAACAATGTCGCCAATTGAACTTAGGCGGATTATTAAAATCTTGGGGTGAGCATCCATAATTATCCTACGCTTCCTTCTAAACTTATGCTTAATAATTTTTGAGCTTCAACAGCAAATTCCATAGGTAATTTATTTAATACTTCTTTTGCATATCCATTTACAATTAATCCAATTGCTCCTTCTTGAGAAATTCCTCTTTGTCGGCAATAGAAGAGTTGATCTTCTGATATTTTTGAAGTAGTTGCTTCATGTTCCACAATTGAACTATGATTATCTATTTTAATATATGGAAATGTATGAGCTCCGCATTTGCTACCTAATAGCAAAGAGTCGCATTGAGAATAGTTTCTTGTATTTGTAGCTCCTTTAGTAACTTTAACAAGTCCTCGATAAGAGTTTTGGCTATCTCCTGCAGAAATCCCTTTAGATATTATAGTGCTTTTAGTGTTTTGACCTAAGTGAATCATTTTTGTTCCTGTATCTGCTTGTTGATGATTATTTGTTACAGCAACAGAATAGAACTCTCCAACAGAATTGTCTCCTTTTAAAATACAGCTTGGATACTTCCATGTTATTGCAGAACCAGTTTCAACCTGTGTCCAAGACAGTTTTGCATTATTGCCTTTACATATTCCTCTTTTGGTAACAAAATTATAAATTCCTCCTTTACCATCTTTATCTCCAGGATACCAATTCTGAACAGTTGAATATTTTACTTCAGCATCTTTCATAACAACAATTTCTACAATTGCTGCATGAAGTTGATTCTCGTCTCTTTTTGGAGCAGTGCATCCTTCCATGTAAGAAACATAGGAGCCTTCATCAGCAACAATCAATGTTCTTTCAAATTGACCAGTATTTGCTGCGTTTATTCTAAAATATGTTGATAATTCAATTGGACATTTAACTCCTTTAGGAATATAACAAAAAGAACCATCACTAAATACTGCTGAATTAAGTGCAGCAAAATAGTTATCAGAATAAGGAACTACAGAAGCTAAATATTGTTTTACTAAATCAGGATGATTTTGAACTGCTTCAGTGAAAGAACAGAAAATTATTCCTTCTTTTGAAAGAGTTTCTGAGAAAGTTGTTTTAACAGATACGCTATCCATAACTGCATCAACAGCTACATTACCAACATTTCCTGAGTCATCTAAGGAAATCCCTAATCTATTAAATGTATCTAATAATTCTTCATGTACTTCTTTACTGTCAGAGGTAGGTTTTGTTTTAGGAGCTGCATAATAGATTATATCTTGATAATTAATTTCTGGTATTTCTAAATGTGCCCATTTAGGCATCTTCATAGTAATCCATTTTCTATATGCATTTAACCTAAATTCCAGCAACCACTCAGGTTCATTCTTCATTTTTGAAATATGTTTAATGACATTTTCATTTAAACCTTTTTCAATAACCTCAGTGTCAATATCTGTTACAAAACCATATTTATATTCTCCACTTGTAATATCTTCAATTATATCGTTTTCTTTATTTCTTCCATTATCTTTTTCCATATAATTTTCAATTTTCATGAGTTGCAAAAATACAATATAATTATTCTAAGAAGAAATATTTAATATAAATTTTCATAGAATAACGAATTTACAAGAAAAATAGAAATATGCTATTGGATATTTGACTAAACAAATAGATTCTACTTCAAAAAATTGAGATATTACTTATATTAATTAGTTTTCTTTAAGATAAATTTCTATAATTTCACAAACGAGGCAGAATTAATTATCAATACTTTAGACTATACTTACATGAAAAAAGTTCAAAAAAAATTGGTATTACAAGATTTATTATTATTTTTGCTTCAAATACTAAATGGAGAAACTCGAAAATCCAAAACAGAGTAGAGACAAAAAAAATAAATAAAAATTATAGCTATGAAAAAAGTATTATTTGTATTAGGAATTGCTGCAGCTTTTTCTTTTGCTGCTTGTAATTCTACTAAAGATTGTGCTTGCGATATCGTAAACGAAGGTGATGGTACAGTTGTTCTTAGAGCATCAGAAGTAGGAGGCAATTTAGATGTTTTAGAATTTGACGGAGATTGTGCTGATATTACATGGTCAGATTACTCTGGAATTTACAAGACTGAAAACATCATGGAAGGAAACAAACTTAAATGTGTTGAAAAATAATAACAATTTTTCGCAAGTAAAGGGAATATTACATACTGTAGTATTCCCTTTTATTATTAATTAAAATAAATATGAGAATAAATAAAAAATTGATTGGGACAATATGCCGAATTATTATTGGCTTAGTTTTTATCCTTTCTGCTGTTTTAAAATATTGGTCTATTGAAGCAGTTGATTTATTCTTTTTTGACCATAAATTATTCCCTTGGGTAATAACTACTTTTTTATCAAGATTATTAATATCTCTTGAAGCTATAATTGGGATAATGCTTGTTGTGGGTATATATCCAAAATTATCCAAAATACTTACCTTTTCAACTTTAATCGGCTTTACATTATATTTATTAATTAAGCCTTTATTATTCGATGTTACTGATGAAAACTGCTTTTGTTTTGGAGATAAAATCCAACTTTCAGATAATGAAACAATAATAAAAAATATTATCCTTCTTGCCTTATCTCTAACATTAAACTGGGCTAAATGGTGGAAGACTAAATATTCTAAACTCATAATAATTATTTCTTCTATACTTATTGTTGGAACAGCATTCACAATAAAACCTCCTGATTTTATTCAATCTAAAATCTATGATCATTCTGTTGATATTAGACCTGAAGTATTTGAGAGAGTTAAAGGTTATAACAATTTGAAAGCCTTAGATGTTGAAGAAGGAAGAAAAGTTATTTGCTGGTACAGCACAAGCTGTAAATATTGCAAGAGAGCTGCAAAGAAAATTGATATTATTATTGATAGACATAATTTAGATAGAAATGATTTTATTCAGGTTTTTGGAGGTAAAGAAAAATCTTTAACTCAATTTTATAATGAGTCCAACACAAAACCTCTACAATATACTTTTATTGATGTAATTTCGTTTCTTAATACTACACATGGACGAATGCCAGTAATCTTTTTATTGGAAAATGGAAAAGTTGTTAAACTTTATAAGTTAACTTCAATTGATGAAGAATTCATTGTCGACTTTTTAAAAAACAAAAACAATAAATAATTATGAAAAAAGTATTCTTTTTATTAGCAGTTGTTTTCTGCATTTCATTAGTTTCTTGCACACAAAATGACTGTGTTTGCACAGCAAATCAAGAAAAATCAACCTCTGGTGCCAATTCTAATGAATATCCCGTATATGATTGGGGAGGAAATTGCAGTAGTATCACTCAAAATGATATTCCAGAACTAAGCAGCAGTAGTACAGAATATAATCTTAACTGCACCGATTTATAATATTATTCAGCCTCCTTTTATTCTTATTACAATAATATATTTTCAGTATTTTTCGTTTAGAAGAAATATTGTAATAATTTAATATCACTGCTATGATTAATATTCTTTGGGTTGACGATGAGATAGACCTTTTAAAACCTCATATGCTTTTCTTGGCAACAAAAGGCTACGAAGTAATTCCTTCTACTGATGGACAAGAAGCATTAGAACTCTTGGAACAAAAAATCGTTGATATAGTTTTTTTAGATGAGAATATGCCTGGACTATCAGGATTAGACACTCTAATGCTTATTAAAGACAAGTATCCTTCCCTTCCTATTATTATGATAACAAAAAGTGAGGAAGAGCATATAATGGAACAAGCCATTGGTTCTAAAATATCTGATTACTTGATAAAACCAGTTAATCCAAACCAAATTCTTCTTGCTTTAAAGAAACATCTTGAAGCAAAAAAATTAGTTAGTGAAACCTCAACACTAAATTACCAACAACAGTTTAGAGAAATATCCATGCGTCTTATGGACAGATTGGACTCTAAACAGTGGACTGAAATATACAAGAAATTAATCTTTTGGGAATTGGAACTTGCCACTTCTCAAGATGAAAGCATATTTGAAATTCTTCGCCAACAAAAAGACGAAGCAAACACATTGTTTTGCAGATACTACGAAAAGAACTACGAAAGTTGGTTAAAAAACCAACAAGAGGACAAACCTTTGCTTTCTCATACTGTTTTGAAAGAAAAATTATTCCCACTACTTAAAGAAGATAAGACTCCAACATTTTTAATTGTTATTGATAACTTCCGTTTCGATCAATGGAAAGCTATTCAAACAATGGTTGAAGAATATTACAGGGTAGATAATGAAGATATTTATTTCAGTATTATTCCTACAACAACTCAGTATGCAAGAAATTCAATGTTTGCAGGACTTATGCCAGCAGAGATTGAAAAGAAATATCCTTCTCTATGGGTAAATGAAGATAAGGAAGGAAACAAAAATCAAAACGAGCACGAGCTATTACAGGAAAATCTCAAACGTTTTGGATTCAACCTCAAAACAACTTATCATAAAGTATTGAATGTTCAGTATGGTAAAAGGATGATGGATATTCTTCCAAACATGCTCAATAATGATTTGAATGTTATTGTTTATAATTTCATTGATATGTTATCTCATGCCAGAACAGAAAATGATTTGGTGAGAGAACTTGCAGAGGATGAAAAAGCCTATCGTTCTGTTACTCAAACATGGTTTAGTCATTCTGCTCTTATGGATGTTTTGAAGTATTTGAGCGATAAAAAAGTGAATATCATCATCACTACAGATCATGGTTCAGTTAGAGTTGACAGACCTGTGAAAGTGAAAGGAGACAAAACTGTTTCGACAAACTTGCGTTACAAAGTTGGAAGACTACTCGACTATAACCCTAAAGAAGTACTTGAAGTGAAAGATTGTACTCAAATATTCCTTCCAAAACTTGCCATAACCTCTCCTTACATATTCTGTCGTTCCAATGACTTCTTTGCATATCCAAACAACTATAACCAATACGTACAATATTATATGAATACTTTCCAACATGGAGGCATTTCCATGGAAGAAATAATGATTCCTTTTATAACAATTAAAAACAGATAAATGCAATCTACTTTTATAGCAAACTCTCTTTCTGAACTTAAATCAATTGCTCAAGAAATCATGGAAACTCACAAGGATGATAGGATATTCATTCTTGAAGGAGATATGGGAGCTGGCAAGACCACTCTAACAAAATACATTTGTGAGAATTTAGGTGCAAATGATAATGTTTGCTCTCCAACCTTTGCAATTGTCAATCAATATTATTCTGAAAAAGCGGGTGATATTTATCATTTCGATTTCTACAGAATAAACAAAGAGCAGGAAGCATTTGATATTGGATTTGAAGAATATCTTTACAGTGGTAACTATTGTTTTATTGAATGGGCTGAAAAAGTAAGTAATTTATTGCCCTTACATTATGTTATTATCTCAATAAAAGAAATTCAAGACCAAAAAAGAGAAATAACCTTAAAACAAGTATAGAAAAATACTATTATAAAGAACTAATTATATTTTTCAAGACTTTTCTGAAATTAATCAAGGTATAATTCTACTAAATCAAGGTATAATTTCAAAAAGTCCTTATATAAAACTTTTTATATAAGGACTTTTTAGTGCAAAGATGCGCATCTTTACAACAAAAAGATGTGCATCTTTCATATCGAAAGATGTACATCTTTTATTTTAATAAATATTTTGATTTTCTATTTATGAGAAGAGATTTTTAACAATAAATAGTCTCTATATTTTGCAAATATACAAAAATATTTTGATTTAAACAATTAATTTATTGGATAAAATACTTTGTTATTTAATCTGAAATTACAACCAGCGTTTTCTCTTGAAATAGAATATAAACCCAACAACAACAACAACCATTAGGCCAATTATTCCACCAAACACCCAGCCATTATGCATAAATGGAAGTGCTACATTCATCCCATAAATTCCAGAGATAACCGACAATGGGAGCATTATGGTTGAAATAAAAGTGAGGATTCTCATTATTTCATTTGTTTTGTTGGTCTGTAAGGAATCAAAAGTGTGAGAAAGTCCTTCAATCAACTCTCCATAATCTTCAACCAAGTCAAACATCTTTTGATATTGGTCTAAAATATTTCCCCAATAATCTTCCATATCTTCTTCATACCCCTTAATTCCTCCTGATTCAAACTTATGGAATACTCTAACCTGAGGTTTAAAAGTTGTATTTAGAGATATAATATTTTTTCTTGTTATAGATAATTGTTCAATAACTTTTTCGGATTTCTTGGAGAATATATCGTAGTTAATTCCGTCTACCTCTGTTCCAATTCTTAGAATTAGAGTATAGGTTTCAACCATAAGCCTATCTAAAATATTATAAAGCAAAGTATCGGAACTTTCAACAATTTCAGACAAGTCGTCACTTCCCAACTCATGTTTCTTTTGAAGGTCTTTAAATAAGTTTTTAACAACCCAATGAGAGCGACCAATTGTTACAATATAGTCTTTACCCCAGAATATCTTAACTTCTTTTACTCTAACAAACTTATTTGCTTTGTCAAAAAAAGGAAAATGAAGAATAAGGAAATAGTAATCGTCGTATTCGTCAATTTTTGGACGTTGATTAACAGAACGACAGTCCTCAATATCTAAAGGGTGAAATTCGTATTCTTTTAAAAGGAAATCAAAGTCATCTTCGCTCGGGTTAAGGATATGCAACCACTTAACGTTTTCAAAATTTATTGTTTCAATCATGCTATATCCTCCTTTCTATAAAAAAATGCTATGCAAAGGTAGTAAATTTTGGTGAAATACAAAACGATGAACCTAAAAATATGGATTATTGCATTTTTTCCACTTAAGTTTTTTTTGGTTATCATATATTTTATATCTTTGTACTTTCATAAGTTTTTTAGCAAAACTATCCTGAAATAACTCCATCGCTATAAGAATCTATATAAAGAATTGCAAATTAATTAAAGAAAACATTAAACCGACAAAATAAAATATAATCAAGATACAAAAACGAAATTAATACATATATTGCTATGAAATCAATAAAAGATGTAAACTTTAAGGGAAAGAAAGTATTAGTAAGAGTTGACTTTAATGTCCCATTAGACGAAAGAAAGAATATTACTGACGATACACGTATGCGTGAGTCAATGCCAACAATAAATAAATTACTTAATGATGGTGCAGCTGTAATAATTATGGCTCATTTTGGAAGACCTAAAAAAGGAGGATTTGAAGCAGAATTTTCATTAAATCCTGTTGCAAAACATCTTTCAGAAATGCTAAATAAAAAAGTAATGTTCACACAAGAAGTTCTTGTTGATAAGGTCGCAGGACTTAGCTCAAACTTAGAAGATGGCGATGTAATGTTATTGGAAAACATACGTTTCTATCCAGAAGAAACAAAGGGTGATGTTGCTTTTGCAGAAAAGTTAGCAAAATTAGGAGATGCATATGTTAATGATGCCTTTGGAGCTGCTCATCGTGAACATGCTTCAACTGCAACCATTGCACGTTTTTTCCCTAACGACAAATACTTTGGTTTCTTAATGGAAAATGAAGTTAGAAATCTTCAAAAACTTATGAATAACCCAAGCAAGCCATTCACTGCAATTGTTGGAGGTTCAAAAGTTAGTTCTAAAATAGAAATATTAAAAAATCTTGCTCCAATTGTTGACAATATAATTATTGGAGGAGGAATGACCTATACTTTCTTAAAAGCTATGGGAATAAATATTGGAACTTCAATTTGCGAAGATGACAAACTTGATATTGCAAAAGAATTGATTGAAGAGATGAAGAAACTAAACACAAAATTAATTCTTCCAATTGATCATATTATTGCTGACAAGTTTGATAATGAAGCAAACAAAAGCAACACACAAGACCAATCAATTCCTGATGGATTTATGGGAATGGATATTGGGGGAAAATCAATTGAATTATTCAAAAATATAATATTAGAATCAAAAACTATTCTTTGGAATGGTCCAATGGGTGTTTTTGAAATGCCTTCTTTTGCTAAAGGAACATTTGCTATTGCTGAAACTATTGCAAAAGCAACCAAACAAGGAGCATTTTCTGCTGTTGGAGGAGGAGATTCTGTTGCAGCAATTAATCAATCTGGATTTGCAAAAGACGTTTCTTACATATCAACAGGTGGAGGCGCAATGTTAGAATACTTAGAAGGAAAATCACTACCAGGAATTAAAGCAATTTTAGATTAGGACAAATGGGCAAAATAGCATGTATAACTGGAGCAACATCTGGAATAGGATATTACTCTGCAATTGAATTTGCAAAATTAGGATATAACTTAATTATCACAGGTCGTCGTAAAGAAAGATTAGAAAATATAGAGAAAGAACTTAAGGAGAATTATAACATAAAAGTTCTTTCTCTAAACTTCGATGTTAGAGAAAGAACAAGTGTTGAAGATAGTCTTAACTCTCTTCCTTCAGAATGGAAAGAAATAGATATTTTATTAAACAACGCAGGACTTGCAGCAGGTAAAGAACCAATATTTGATGGAGATTATAAAGATTGGGATCAAATGATAGATACAAACGTTAAGGGTTTATTATATGTTTCAAGAGTTATTATTCCTTGGATGAAAGAGAGAAAACAAGGACATATTATAAATATTTGTTCCATTGCTGGAAAGGAAGTATATAAAGACGGAGCTGTTTATTGTGCAAGCAAAGCTGCAGTTAACTCAATTTCTCAAGGTATGAGGATTGATTGTAATCCTTTTAATATAAAAGTTACAAACATTTGCCCAGGAGCAGTTGAAACAGAGTTTTCTATGGTTAGATTTAAGGGAGATAAAACTAAAGCAGATGCAACTTATCAAGGATATACTCCATTAACCGGAGAAGATATTGCTCAAACAATTATATATTGTGCAACTCTTCCTTCACATATTTGTATAAATGATTTAGTTATTACTCCAACTGCACAAGCAAATGCTACTACTTTCCATAGAGAATAGAAAAAATGAAAGAAAAGAACTCAGCATTAAAAGTTTTGGATGGTATTGAACAACCAAATCAAGTTAATAAGGAATTTCTAAAAAAATACAACAAGAAAAAGAATCTTTCAATTGAAGATTACGTTCAAGGGATTTTAAATAAAGACAGAACTATTCTTTCAAAAGCAATTACTTTGGTTGAAAGTTCACTTTTTGAACATCAAGAAAAAGCACAGCAAATTATAGAAAGATGTTTGCCTTATGCAGGTAAAAGCATCCGTTTAGGAATTACTGGAGTTCCTGGAGTTGGGAAAAGTACTACAATTGATGTTTTGGGAAAGCAACTTACTAATAGTGGCCATAAGGTTGCTGTTTTGGCAATTGACCCAAGCAGCCAAAGAAGTAAGGGTTCCATTTTGGGAGACAAAACAAGAATGGAAGAACTTTCTACTGACCCAAATGCTTTTATTCGTCCTTCTCCTTCAGCAGGAAGTTTGGGTGGAGTTGCAAGAAAAACAAGAGAAATAATAATATTGTGTGAAGCAGCAGGATTTGATGTTGTTATTGTTGAAACTGTTGGAGTTGGTCAATCAGAAACAGTTGCTCATTCAATGGTTGATTTCTTTTTGCTTTTGCAATTAGCAAATGCAGGAGATGAACTTCAAGGCATTAAAAGAGGAATTATGGAAATGGCAGATGCTATTTCAATAAATAAAGCAGAAGGAGAAAATAAACAAAAAGCTGAGATAGCAGCAGGACAATATCGTAATGCGCTGCATTTATTCCCTATGGCAGAAAGTGGATGGACTCCACCTGTTTTTACTTGTTCAGCTTATTCCAAGGAAGGAATTGATACTATTTGGGAAACCGTTAGCAATTACGTTATCCATACAAAAGCGAATGGTTATTTTTATGCAAAACGAAATCAACAAAACCTCAAAATACTTTCCGAAACCATAGACTCACATCTAAAAGAAAATTTCTACACAAATCTAAAAGTTAAAGAAAAGCTAGCAAAAGTTCAGCAAGATATTCTTGACAACAAGATAAGTGCTTACGTTGCAGCAGGAGAACTTATTGATGATTATTTTCAAAACATAAAATCAATCTAATGAAAAATCTTCTTTACTTATCCATATTTTTAATTCTTGCTACAACAACAAGTTGTAGTATTTTAAATAAGGATAAATCAAATAATATAGTTTCTCCATCTAAAAATGGAGAAACTAATCAATCAATAGATTTTTTTCAAACTGAATGGCAATTAATAAGAGTTGGAGCAATTAAACCAAAATTAACTGCAACAGACAATAATATTTCTATTCTATTTAGTAAAGACAATTCTCATTTTGCTGGATTTAGTGGTTGTAATAGATATTTTGGAAAATTTGAAGTTAAAAAGGAAAATTTGAAGTTAATGGATATTGGTTCAACAAAAATGGCTTGTCCTGACAAAGATATGAGCTTTGAGAATAACTTCCTTAATAATCTTAATAAAGTTACAAACTATTCTATTAATGTAGACACACTTTTTCTTAAAAACAAAGATAGAGTTGTTTTTGTATTCATAGCAAGATAGAAAATGTCAGAAAGAATAACTCTTTTTGCAGAAGTAATTTTGCCTCTTCCCCTACCCTCTACATACACATACAGGGTTCCATTTGAATGGAATGATATAATAAAAAAAGGACAAAGGGTTGCCGTTGAGCTTGGAAAGAAAAAGATTTATTCTGGAATTATTCAATCCATTCATCAAAATGCTCCAAAAGTAAGCAGTGTAAAATATATTCTTTCTATTTTAGACAAGGAACCTATAGTTAGTGATTTAAGTCTTAATTTTTGGCAATGGGTTTCCAATTACTATATGTGCTATTTGGGAGATGTAATGACAGCAGCACTTCCTTCTTCTTTAAGACTGAAAAGCGAAACAAACATAATTATCAATCCTGATTTTGATGGAGATATTTCAAATCTTGATGAAGAAGAAGCAATAATATTGGAGCTTGTAACCAAGAAAGAAGTTGTTTCAATAGATGAACTAAGGGAGAAAACCTCAATAAAAGAAATACTTCCTCTTCTTAATTCTATGATTAAGAAAAATATTATTCTTACAGATGAAGAGCTTAAAAGCAAGTACAGGCCAAAAATTGAAGAGTATATTTCTCTTTCTTCAGAATACCAAACTGAAGAAAAACTTAAAGAACTTTTTGAACACTTAGAATCAAAGAAAGCACTAAAAAAACAATATGAAGCTCTATTAATTTTTCTTTCTATTGCAAAACATAAAGATGCAGAAATAAAGAAAAGCGAGTTGACTAAGCTAAAAAATATTTCTCTTTCTTCTTTGCAATCACTAATTAAAAACAATATTTTCGTTGTTGAAAAAAAACTTCAAAGCCGATTAACCGACCGAAGTTTAGCTTTAAATGAAAACAATTTAGTTCTTAATAATGAACAGTCTTTTGCCTATAATCAAATTATTGAGAACTGGGATGAAAAACCTGTAAGCCTTATTCATGGAGTTACTGGAAGCGGGAAAACAGAAATTTATATTAAGCTAATTCAAAAAGTTATTGAAGAAGGTAAACAGGTTTTGCTCCTTTTGCCTGAAATAGCTTTAACAAGTCATTTAATAAGTCGCTTGGAAAAATACTTTGGAAATCGCATTGGTGTTTTTCATTCAAGGTTTTCCAAGGAAGAAAGAGTTGAAGTCTGGAACAAAGTAAGAAATCCAATTAAAGAAAATCGTTATGATATAATTCTTGGTTCCCGTTCAAGTGTATTTCTTCCTTTCAATGAATTAGGATTAGTTATTATTGACGAAGAACATGACTCATCATACAAACAGTATGACCCTTCACCTCGATATAATGCAAGAGATACAGCAATAGTACTGGCACATTTCTATGGAGCAAAAACAATTCTTGGCTCAGCTACTCCTTCTTTGGAAAGCTATTTCAATTCAAAAGAAGGAAAGTATGAATTATTAGAATTAAGAAAACGATATTCAGGAACTCTTTTGCCAGAAATACTTGTGGCTGATATTAAAGAAGCTTTAAAATATAAGGAAATGCACTCCCATTTCTCAAAACTACTAATTGATAGTATAACAGAAGCATTAAAAAATAAGGAACAGGTTATTTTATTTCAAAACAGAAGAGGTTTTGCAAGATACCTTCAATGTGAAGCATGCGGTTATATTAAAAGTTGCAAGTTTTGTGATGTTGCTCTAACCTATCACAAACAAACAGAATCACTGAAATGTCATTATTGCGGATATACTACAACAATTGATGAACAGTGTCCTGAATGTGGAAGTCATAAAATTAAAATGATTGGTTTTGGAACTGAAAAGATTGAAGAAGACTTGAACATTTTCTTTCCTGATGCAAAGATTGCAAGAATGGATTTGGACACTACCAAAACTAAAAATGCATATGAAACAATAATTAATGATTTCCAGAATCATAAGATAGATATATTGGTAGGAACACAAATGATTACAAAGGGTTTGGACTTTGACAATGTTAGTGTTGTAGGAATTCTTAATGCTGATTCAATTATTAATTTTCCTGATTTCCGTTCATATGAAAGGGCATTCTCTCAAATGGTTCAGGTTAGTGGAAGAGCTGGAAGAAAATTTCACAGAGGAAAAGTAATTATTCAGACTTTCAATCCCTATAACCAATCAATAAGAGATGTTATTGACCATAACTACACATCAATGTATGAGAGTCAAATACTGGAAAGAAAAGTTTTTAAATACCCTCCTTATTACAGGTTAATAAAAATCAGTCTATTGCACAAAGAAAAAACTACTCTTGAAAAATTTGCAGGAGAATTTGGAATTAATCTTAAAGAAATTTTTGGCGGAAGAATTCTTGGCCCCGAATTTCCATTAATTCCAAGAATTAAGAATAATTATTCAATGGAGTTTTGGTTAAAAGTTGAAAAGGATATTTCCATTTCACAAGTAAAGTCCGAAATCAAGATTCTTGTAGAAAAGTTCCTTTCTACTCATTCCAAACTAAGGATAATTATTGACGTCGACCCAATGTAAAGGGAGCTCTACTAACTCTTTGTTTTAATAAATTCTTTCTTTGTTTCATTTTACTGAAACGCCGTTTTAATTTTTTCTTTCTTTGTTTTATTTTGATTATTTAATCATTAACAACTAATCCGACCTTTTACAAATATGCGTGAAGAAAATTGAAGTTTTGAACGTTAAGAAAGTTTATATGTCTGAGCTGAAGGCGAGTTTATAAACTTTTAGTTCAAGGCTTCAATTTTTAGCTTGTTTGTGAACAGTCTTGATTTTTGCAACTTTGTATCAAGACAAAGTTGGTAAGAAAAAGAAGTGTTATTTCTTTTGTATCAAGAAAAATTAAAGTAAGAAAGATAAATTAAAAAAAAAACCAAGTAGCAAAAAATAAACGAGACTTTTAGAAAAATATATCAAGGATAAATAAAAATATCCTTGATATATTTTTAAATAAACTTGACTTATTTTTAATTATGATTGAGTTTTTTCTTCACAAGCAGAATCTTCTCCTTCAAGTTCAATAGTAACATGGTCAATATTGAAGGTTTTTGCAATTTCTCTTACCTTAATCTTGATTGTTTCATAGTTCTTCTCTGCAACAACATGCAAAGTCATAACATGAGAAAGTCCGTCCTGAGTCCAGATATGCAAATCGTGAATAGATAAAACATCTTCTATCTCTTTTATTTCTTCTGTAAGTTTTTTAACATCAACATCTTTTGGGCAAGCCTGCAAAAGTATATTAAAGGTTGCCCTTATGTTCTTATAAACATTAAACAATACCCATATTGATATTCCAATTGAAAGAATTGGATCGAGAATTGGAAGATTTACAAATATCATTACAATGCTTATTACCAACACTCCTATCCAGCCCAAAACATCTTCCATTATATGAAGAAACACAGCTCTTTCGTTTAATGTTTTTCCTCTTTTTACACTAAGGGCTGCAAGTCCATTAACAATTATGCCCAATATTGCAAGCCAAAGCATTCCTTGAGCATTTACTTCCTGAGGATTGAATAAACGGCCAATTGCTTCTTTAAGAATCAATATTGAACCAACAAGGAGGATTGCTGAAAGGATTACAGAACTTAAAAGAGAAAACCTCTTATAGCCGTAAGAATATTTATCGTCCTTTGCTTTATTTGATTTCTTCTGCAAAGCCCAAGCAATGGCAAGAGAGATTGAATCACCAAAATCGTGAGCTGTATCAGATAAAATTGCAACACTATTAGTTATTATTCCTCCAATAAGCTCAACAAATGCAAAAGCTAAATTAAGATAAAAGGCTATTCTAATATTCTTTGTTGAATTTTCTTTTGGCATGGAATGTTACAACTATTTTTCGTCTTCTTCTGAAGAGTTTCTCATAAAGCCTTGTTCAGTGATAAATTCAAAATAAGCTCTTGAAAAAGCTCTATTATCCTTTCCTTTATACCTGCTTTGAGTAAATACCTTTGCAAGATTTTCTTTATTGCTTCCTTTACAATAATCTTGAGATTGAGGCAAAGCTTCAAAATCATTATAATATTTATCAATATCTTCTGAACTATAATCCTTATATTTTTCATTATGGATAACAGCTTCCAAAGGTAAACGTTCAGTTAATTGTGGTTCTTCTGCAGGATAGCCAATTGTTATTGTTGTAACGGGAACAACATATTTTGGAAGATTTAAAAACTCTGAAATTGGTTTAGCCATATAGTTAACTGTTCCCAAATAACATATCCCAAGTCCAAGTTCTTCTGCAGCATTGCAAATTGATTGGGTTAATATTGTTGCATCAATTGTTGCAATATTTAACCATAAGAAATTATCATACTCAACAGTAGTTCCTCTTTGAAGACACCATTTATGGAAACGATTCAAATCAGCACAAACAGTTATTACAACAGGAGCTTTAACCACCATTTCTTGTCCAAAATGAAACTTGCACAACTCCTTTTTCCTTTCTTCATCTTTAGTTACAACAATAGAATAAGCTTGCATGTTTCCACAATTAGAAGCTCTTATTCCAGCATTCAACAATACATTTAAAGTATCTTCATCAATTGGTTTATTTGAATATTTACGTATTGTTCTTCTTTCTAATAGAGTTTTAATATTATTATTTTCCATTTTAATGTGCTTAATTATAAATTTTTCATCTGCAAAGGTAAGAAATAAATAAAAAAACGTACATTTGTAGTTTGAAAAATGACTTTATTGTATAATCAAATATAAGAATATCATGAAAAGGAATAAGATTTTCACACTTGTTATAAGCACTTTGCTTTTATGTTCTCCTATATTATTTACTCAATGCTCTTTTTTTAAAACTGCAAACACTGTTGCAAGCTCTATTAACAACATTAGTGAAAAGATTAATTTCTATGACCAGCAAGCAAAACATTATATTGATGTTGTAAAGAAAGCGAAAAAAGGTGATGTTTTGGCAATTGCTGAAGCAGCTCAACTTCTAACAAAAACTAAAGAATACAAAAAAGATCTTGATAAACTTATACCTCAAATGACTTCTTCACAAAAGAAAGAAATTACAAGGATTGAACAAAGCATTCTTTCAGCAGCAAAAACATTGATAAAATAAGCTCTTAAATAGATATGAAGAAATTTTTAATAATAGTTACGTTATTCGCCTTTTCACTTGTTTCTTTGGCTCAAACTCCTCAGAAAACAACTACTTCTACTAAAACCTCAACTCAAACTAAGGGAAAAACTACTTCAAAGTCAAAAACCAGCTCAAACAAAGGAAAGAAAACACAAGAAAAAGCTAAACCAGCTAAGCCAAAAGAAAAAGCTCCTTCTAAGGAAGAAATAAAAGCAGCTCAAGAAAAAGAAAAGACAGCTAAAGGATGCGAAGAAGCTAATAAAAAGCTTGTACTTGCTCATCAAGAAATGGATCATAAGCAATATTACAGAGCAGAAGAATTGTTAAAAGAAGCTCTTGACATTTGTCCTGGTGATGCTTTAAAATACAAATATGAGCTTGCTTGGAATAACTATTTAATGAAGGAATTTAAAAAGACCATTGAAATTTTAGATACTCTTTCTTCAGATCCTGAAGCTCCTGCCGATGTTTATCAACTTTTAGGAAATGCTTATGATGAATTGGGAAATCAAAATATGGCATTGATTACCTATAATAAAGGATTAAGAAAACATCCTAATGCTGGTTGTTTGTTTTTGGAAAAGGGAAACCTTGCTTACAAACGTTCCAATTTTATTGGTGCTTTGGAAAATTATGAAAATGGTATTGAAAATGACCCTGCTTTCAGTTCCAACTACTACCGCACATCTCAAATTTTCCTGTCTTCAAGTGAAGAAGTTTGGGGAATTATGTATGGAGAAATTTTTATGCTATTGGAAAAAGGAGGAGATAGAGCTGTTGAGATGAGCCGTAAGCTTTATGAAACTTACCATAGCGAAATAACATTTACAACAAGAGATATTAGAGTTAACTTTAACGACCCAACAATTGTTTATTCTAATTCCAAAACACGTCCAAACCTTTTTCCTGACAACTACGAAAACGCATTAGTAAAAGCTTGTCAAGGAGAAAAAAACATAACATTAGAAAGTCTGATAAGAATCCGCAAACGCTTTATCTCAATCTTCTACAGAGAGAGCCCAAGCTTTAAGAATGTTCTATTTGATTATCACAAAAAATTAATTGATTTAGGACTTTTTGATGCTTATAACTATTGGCTTTTTGGTTATGGCAACACTCAGGAAGCGTCTTCATGGATAAAGAACAACAAAGCAGAGTTTGATCGTTTTATCAGTTGGCAAGAATCAAATCCTTTCCCAATTTCAAAAGAAAACGTTTTCTCTCGCTACAAAATGGAATAGAACCATATTCCATTATTCACAAATTGCATTAGAGGGATTTTCATTTTAGAATTATGCTTAATAATTTGAGAATAAAGTCTTATCTTTGCAACTTTAAAACAAATGTCTAAATTTTAAATATATAAGAGATGACACAAGACAAACAAATCTTTGACCTTATTGCTGAGGAAAAAGAAAGACAAATGCACGGCATTGAATTAATAGCTTCTGAAAATTTTGTTTCAGAACAAGTTATGCAAGCAATGGGTTCTGTATTGACAAACAAATACGCTGAAGGATACCCTGGAAAAAGATATTATGGTGGTTGCCAGATTGTAGACCAAACAGAACAATTAGCAATTGACAGAGCAAAACAATTGTTTGGAGCAGAATATGCAAACGTTCAGCCTCATTCAGGAGCTCAAGCTAATATGGCAGTTTTCTTAGCTTGCCTAAATGTTGGAGATACTTTTATGGGATTAGACCTTAATCATGGAGGACACCTAACTCATGGTTCACCAGTTAATGCTTCTGGAATCAACTACAAACCTGTTGCATACGGAGTAGAAGAAGAAACAGGAGTTATTGATTACGATAAAATGGAAAAGGTTGCTTTGGAACATAAACCAAAACTAATTGTTGGTGGAGCTTCTGCTTATTCAAGAGATTGGGATTGGAAAAGGATGAGAGAAATTGCAGACAAGATTGGAGCAATTCTTATGGGAGACATTTCTCACCCAAGCGGACTTATTGCAAAAGGTGAATTAAATAATGCTGTTGAATATTGTCATATTGTTACAACAACAACTCACAAAACTCTTCGTGGACCAAGAGGAGGTTTGATTCTTGTTGGCAAAGACTTCCCTAACCCATGGGGAAAGAAAACTCCAAAGGGAGAAGTTAAGATGATGTCAGCACTTTTAGACTCTGCAGTATTCCCAGGAATTCAAGGAGGACCATTGGAACACGTTATAGCTGCTAAGGCTGTTGCTTTTGGAGAAGCACTTACTCCAGAATACGGACAATATATTAAACAAGTAATGAAAAACGCTAAGGCTATGGCTGAAGCTTTCGTTAAAAAAGGATATAAAGTTATTTCTAATGGAACAGATAACCACTTAATGCTTATTGACCTTAGAACAAAATTCCCTGAATTAACAGGTAAGGTTGCTGAAAACACATTAGTAAAAGCAGATATTACAATAAACAAAAATATGGTTCCATTCGATTCTCGCTCTCCTTTCCAAACATCAGGAATTAGAGTTGGAACTCCAGCAATCACAACACGTGGTTTAAAGGAAACAGAAATGGCAGAAATTGTTGATATGATTGACGCAGTTCTTTCTGATGTTAATAATGAAGAACTAATAGCTTCAACTCGTAAGAAAGTAAATGCAATGATGGCTAACCGTCCTTTATTTGCTTGGTAGAAATATAATATAGCCTAAAGGCTTAAAATATAAAGACGCTTTACGATTAAATTTGTATAGCGTCTTTTTTATTTACTCTTTTCTTATTTGCAGTGTATCTTATTGAAATTCTTTTGAGCTTAAAATCATTTTCTCACACACAAACTAAGCATAAATATAAATTAGTAGTAATTCAAAAAGAGTAAACCTTTTCTATAACTGACTTGTCCTGAAAAAAGTTGACACAAAAACACACAACAACATGGACAAAA
>JAEAME010000352.1_pt1 | contig 49962 bp, 50 predicted proteins | sample 8958731 | NCBI WGS metagenome assembly JAEAME01 (sample SAMN16933194, study PRJNA681113) | bioreactor sludge metagenome | isolation source: anerobic bioreactor sludge (Control) | place: India:Bengaluru | collected 2018-10-24
ATCATGTATTTTCGCCATTCCGGTGCCGCGACTGAGTAACCAACGTCCAGGCTTGGAGCGGCCGGGTCAGGTAAATGGTAGTGTGTAATTAGTACTTGGTAGTTGGTAGTTTGGGACTATCTTTGAGTTTATCCTTTCCTTTAAGGTAACATATACGCTTAAGATGAGGTGTGCATGAGAATCCTGCATTTTGCCGACCTGCACCTGGGGGTGGAGAGCTACGGCCGCCCCGACCCCGCCACCGGGCTGTCCACCCGCCTGGCCGACTTCGTAAAGGCTTACGAGCGCATCGTGGATTATGCCCTGGCCAACGAGGTGGACCTGGTTCTCTTCGCCGGCGACGCTTATAAGAGCCGCGAGCCCACCCCCACCCAGCAGCGCGAATTCGCCCGTGGCATCAACCGCCTGGTCGGAGCCGGCATCGCCGTCTTCCTCCTCATCGGCAATCACGACCTCCCCAATGCCGTGGGCAAGGCTACCGCCACGGAGATCTTTGCTACCCTCGACGTGAAGAATGTGCATGTCTCCAGCCGGCCGGAGGTGGTCCGCCTGGAGACCAAACACGGGCCGGTGCAGGTGGCGTCGCTGCCCTGGCCGCGGCGCAGCCTGCTGCTGAACAAGGAAGAAGCCAGGGGCCTGGACCTGGACCACATCAAGCAGAAGATATCGGAAGCCCTGGCCCGCATCATCGAGAGCCACGCCGCCAAACTGGACCCGGAAATTCCGGCCGTGCTGGCCGCCCATGTCTGGGTCAACGGCTGCTTGACCGGCTCGGAAAAGATGATTACCATCGGGCAGGACCATGCCCTGCTGGCAAGCAACCTGGCCCACCCGGCTTTTGACTACGTGGCTCTGGGGCATATCCATAAACAGCAGGTGATGACGCCCGGCCCGCCCCCCGTGGTGTATGCCGGCAGCCCGGAGCGGCTGGACTTCTCCGAGGAGGACGACGAGAAAGGTTTTTATATCGTTGACATCACGCATGACCCGGCGCAGGGGCGCCGGATGGTGGAATTTCATTTCGAGCCCCTGCCGGCACGGCGTTTTGTCAGTTTCAATATCAGCATCAAAGCGGATGACCTGGACCCCACCGCCACCATCTTAAGTGCCATCGCCAGCAAACAGGACAAGATCGGCGATGCCGTGGTGCGGGTGGCGATCGACCTGCCGGCGTCAGCCCAGCCCCTGCTGCGGGAAGCGGAGATCAGGGAGGCGCTGGCCCTGGCGTACCATGCAGGGATCGCCCGTGAGGTGAAGGACACCGCCCGCATCCGTCTGGGCAATACCGCGGGGGTGGAGCTGACACCGCTGGAGGCGCTGAAAGCCTGGCTGGAAGTGAAGCAGGTCCCGGCGGAACGGGCACAGCTGCTTCTGGAGTACGGACAGCGGATAATCAACGGGGAGGACCGGGATTAATATCCATTTTGTATACGTCTGAACCGGGGATAATCTGTTTGACCACTTGATTTAAGATTTTTGATTGATGATTTAAGAACGGGACAATAGTATGATTTTTTCTTTCGTCCCTCGAGATTGTAGAATCAGAGCCTTGGAGACAATCTCAGAATGTCATCCTGAGAAGCGAAGCGACGGTCGATTCTGAGTCAACCGACAGCGGTCAGATTGCATTCGGGATGACATTTCATTGCGTTGATACCTGTGTCGTATGTCATTCCGGCGGAAGCCGGAATCCAGCGTATTTATTATTGGTTTTTATTTCAGTTAAATAGACATTCGGAACTCTGGATCCCGGATCAAAGCCTGCCCCGTACTTGATACGGGGTCCGGGATGACAAACCGGTAGCTTGGCTTCGAGTGGTTGGCAGGGATAAGGCGGAACCTAGCGGATCATTCCGGCGGCCGCCTGGCGGGCGGTTTCCATGAGCCAGCCGGGCAGAAGGCCGAAGAGCAGGATACCCAGGCTGGCAATGCCTAAAGCCAGGCGCAGGGCAAAAGAGGAGGGCACCTTTTCCAGGGAAGCCGGTTCGTTGAACCACATGACCTTGACCACCCGCAGGTAGTAGTAGGCGGAGATAACACTGTTGATCACGGCGATGATAACCAGCCACAATAACCCCTGCGGCAGGGCGCTGCTGAAGACGTAGAACTTACCCATGAAGCCGACGGCCGGGGGAATCCCCGTCAACGAAACCAGTGCCAGGGTGAGGGCAGCGGCGAGGGCGGGGGCGCGTTTGCCCATACCGGCGAAATCGGCAATCAGGTCGGAATCGATCTTTCTGGTAATGGCAATGATGGCCGTAAAGGCGGCCAGGTTGGTTAAAGCGTAGCCGGCGAGGAAGAAGAGCAGGCTGCTGTGGGTATCGGTGTTGATCTGCCAGGAAAGGCCTGATGACGCAGCATCTACTATCGGGGACCAGGACAGACCCGCGGCCGCCAGGCCGACCATGATGTAACCGGCCTGGGCGATGCTGGAGTAGCCGAGCATGCGCTTGATGTTGGCTTGTGGGATGGCAGCCACATTGCCCAGGGTCATACTGATGGCCGCCAGAGCGGCGAAGAGAAGTCCCCAGGTTTCGCCGAGAGTTCCCGGCTGGCCGAAAGCAGTAGTGAAGACCCTCAGGATGACGGCGAAGCCGGCGGCCTTGCTGGCGACGGAGAGGTAGGCGGTGATGGGGGTGGGGGCGCCTTCGTAGACATCAGGCACCCACATGTGGAAGGGCACCGCGGCAATTTTGAAGCTGAAGCCCGCAGCCATTAGCACCAGGCCGGCGAGTAACGCTGGTTGGGCAGACAGGCTGGACCAGGAATGGACAGTGACGGCAGCCAAAATCCCGGAGAGGGTGGTCTGGCCGGTAAAACCAAAGACCAGGGCCATGCCGTAGAGCAGCACCGCCGAGGCGACCGCCCCCAGTATTAGATATTTCAAAGCGGCTTCACTGGATTTTGCGTCCTTGAGGAATCCGGCCAGGGCATACAGCGAGATACCCGCCAGTTCCAGGCCGATGTAGATGGTGATCAGTTCGGTGCCGGCGGCCATGACCATCATGCCCAGGGCGGCGGTAAGGATGAGGGCAAAGAATTCGCCGCGGTAGCGGGCAATTTTCGCCGTGTAATCATGACTGGCCAGGATGACCAGGAAGGCGATGCCGAGGATGAGCAGTTTGAAGAAGAGGGCATAGCCGTCGACGGTGAAACAGCTGCCGAAGAAATCGACCGGATTACCGCCCCACAACGCCAGGCTGAAGAATGCCGCTGCCGCCACGCCCACCAGGCTGATGACGGCCAGGACAGTTTTACGTTCCACAAACAGGTCGGCCAGTATCACGGCGATTGCGGTCACCACAACCGTTATCTCGGGCAGGAGCCCGAGGCCGAACTGGGCCGATGTCAAGCCTTGAAACAGGTCCACGGTTTAACCCCCAAGTAATTTCACGATAGGACTGATCCCCAGCTGGATGGTATCGGTAACGAAAGCAGGGAAAATACCGACCAGCATGATCAAAACCACGAAAGCCGCGATATACACTTTATCCACCGCCGAGGCGTCGGCAACCCCATTGAACTTTTCCTGCACCGGGCCGTAGAAAGCACGCTGGATCATCCACAGGATATAACCGGCGGCGAAGACGACCCCGGCCACGGCGAGCAGCGTATACACGGGCATCCCCGCGGCTGCTTTGCTAGAGAAGCTGCCCGTGAAGACCAGGAATTCGGCGGCGAAGCCGGAGGTGGCCGGCAGGCCCAGCGAACCTAAGCCGGCGATGGTGAAAGCGACGGTGATAAAAGGTACCTGGCGGGCTAGCCCGCCCAGCTTGCTCAGGTCGCGTTCATGAACGTTATGGATGACCAGGCCGGCCACGGCGAAGGCGAGGCCGGTCAGCAGGCCGTGGCTAACCATCTGCAGGGCTGCTCCGGTCAGGCTGATCTGGCCGAGAGCGAAAACACCCAGCAGGACGTAGCCCATGTGGCTGACGCTGCTGTAGGCGATGAGCCGCTTGAGATCGGTCTGGCGCAGGGTAAGAAAAGCGCCGTATAAAACACTGACTACGGCGATCACTACCAGCAGCGTGGCGAAGTCGCGGGCAACGCCGGGGAATATGCTGACGGTACGGATGATGCCGTAGCCGCCCATCTTGATGAGGACGCCGGCCAGCATTACCGAGCCGGCGGTGGGGGCATCGGTATGCGCATCCGGCAGCCAGGTATGCAGCGGTACCACCGGTAGTTTGACGGCGAAACCGGCGAGGAGGAGGAAGAAGATCGCTGCGGCGGGCAGCACGGTTTGTACCATGCCCAGCCCGCGCTCCGCAATGTCCACCATATCGGTGCTGCCGGCGGCAAAATACATACAAAGGATGCCGGCCAGCATCAGGGCACTGCCGAAAAGGGTATATAAAACATACTTGATCGCCGAGTATTCTTTACGCCCGGAACCCCACACCGAGATGAGGAAGTACATGGGGATGACCTCGACTTCCCAGAAGATGAAGAAGAGGACCAGGTTCAGGGAAGCGAAAACGCCCAGGATGCTCATTTCCAGGATCAGCAGCCAGAAGAGATATTCCCGCACCCGGGTATGTTCCTTCCAGGAGATGAGGACGACCATGAAGCCGAGAAAAGCGGTGAGGACGAAGAGGGGCAGGCTGAGGCCGTCGATCCCCAGGTGATAAGTGATATTCAGTGGGCCGATCCAGGCGGCCGTCTCCGTAAACTGGTAGGCGGCAGCCCCGGCCGAGCGGTCGAAGAGGGCAAAGAGGATTGCGGCCAGCACGAAAGGCACGAAGGTGAAGACGACGGCCAGCCATTTTACCAGCCGGTCGTTTCGCCCCAGGAGCATAATAAGGAGGGCGCCCAGCAGCGGGAGGTAAATGATGGTGGAGAGCAGGGGATAGTTCACTGCCCGGCACTCCTTGTATATTCTTTACATAACATTTTCACTAAGCTCTTTGCCATAAGCCCTTTATCAAAGGTATTTACCTGGTAAAAAGGACGGCCAGGATGATGGCGACAACCCCGATGCCGATGGCCAGGGCATAAGCCTGGACCTGGCCGTTCTGCAAATAACTGGCAAGCCGACCGAGGAAGCGGGTGCTGCAGGCCGCACCGTTGACGGCGCCGTCGACCCCCATGGTATCGGCCTTCTGCAAACCGGCGAACAGGCCGCCCAGCAGAAGTTTGCGCACAATGATATTTTCATACAGGTCGTCTAAATAATATTTATGCGAGAACAGGGTATATAAAGGCCGGAATGTCCGGCCGATATTTTCTGCGGCAAGCCACTTCGCCCCGTAGACGGCATAAGCCAGGAAGATGCCCAGCAGGGCGACGATGAGGGCAATCGCCGGTAAGGCGGAATGCGTGAAGATGCCGAACAAACCCTGGAAGAAGCCCTGGGTTTCGCCTTCACCCAGGAAGGCATTGAAGCCGCCGGTGATGTTCCAGGCCCCGGAGACAACGGCCAGGACGGCGAGTACCAGCATGGGAAATACCATCACGGGCGGGGACTCGTGGAGGTGGGCGTGGGCATGGTCGTGTTCATCGGGCGCCCCGCCCCGGTATGCCCCCCCGAAGGTGAGGAAGATGACGCGAAAGATATAGAAGGCGGTCATGAAGACGGTGATCATCACCAGGGTAAAGAGGATTGGATTGGCCTCGAGGGCCTTGGCTAAAATCTCGTCCTTGCTCCAGAAGCCGGACAACGGCCAGATGCCGGCCAGGCTCAGCGAGCCGATCAGGAAGGTCGCATATGTCCAGGGCATGGCCTTGCGCAGGCCGCCCATCAGGCGCATATCGAAGGTGCCGGTGGCGTGGTTGACGCTGCCGGCACCGAGGAAGAGCAGTGCTTTAAAGAAAGCATGGTTGAAAAGGTGGAAGATGCCGATCGCTGTGGCGGCTTTGGCGAGCTCCAGGGAAGAATGGCCTTCCTGGTGCAGGACCAGGCCGGCGGCACCGAGGCCGAGCATCATATAACCAAGCTGGGAAATGGTAGAATAAGCGACCACGCGTTTGATATCGGTCATCACCAGGCCCATGGAGGCGGCGAAAATAGCCGTGAAAGCACCGATAATTGCTACCACATTCAGGGCCTGCACCGAGTTGACGAAGAGGGGGAAGGTGCGGGCGACCAGGAAGACGCCGGCAGCGACCATGGTGGCGGCGTGAATGAGGGCGGAGACGGGGGTGGGGCCTTCCATGGCATCGGGCAGCCAGACGTGGAGGGGGAACTGGGCGGACTTGCCCGCGGCGCCGGAGAAGATGCCGATGGCCGCCCAGGTCAGGATGCTGCCGCCCAGGGTCCCGGCCATGGCCATTTCATGGAGGGCTGCGGTATCGAATGTGCCGGTATGCGTATAGATCAGCAGGACAGCGGCCAGGAAACCGAAATCGCCCAGGCGGGTTACGATGAAAGCCTTCTTGGCGGCGTTGGCGGCGGAGGGGCGGTGGAACCAGAAGCCGATCAGGAGGTAGGAACACAGGCCGACCAGCTCCCAGAAGACGAACATGAGCAATAGTGAATCCGCCAGGACCAGGCCCAGCATGGAAGCGGTGAAAAGCGACATCCAGGCGTAATAGCGGTGGTAGCCGGCATCGCCTTGCATATAGCCCTGGGAATAGATCTGCACCATCAGGCTGACGGTGGTGACCACCACCAGCATCACGGCTGTCAGGGCGTCCATGAGGATGCCGACGCTGAAATGTAACGTGCCCACGAACAACCAGTTGAGGTCGGGGACGGCCAGTTCATGCCCCGGTTCGCCCATTACGGTGAACAGTGCCCAGAGGGAAAGGGCGAGGCTGCCGCCGACGGCCAGTATTGTTATATAGCCGGCGATCTTCGAGGTGTTCCGGACGAAAGGACGCACCAGGAAAGAGATAATAATAAAGGAAGCCACCGGTAGTAAAAAGATCAACCACACTAATGTACCTGGCATTACAGCTTCCTCAATATCTCTTCAACGACATGTTTTTTGTCTTCCGGGACCAGCACCCGGTAAGCTGTCAATATCTGGCCGATCGGCAGGCCAGACTCGGGCATGAGGCGCGTGGGGATGCCTTCGCCCTCGAAGAGTTCCTGCCACATCTCAGCCATGATCAAATTCGGCGCTTTTTTTATTTCTACCCACATATGCTAAAAACCCAAATATCTAATCTCTAAACCCGAAACAATTTCGAAATCCTATATCATAAATCATAAATCTTATATTCTATATTTATCTCTTCATGGTATCCACTTTATCGCTGTGGATCGCCTGGCGGTGGCGGTAGACGGAGATGATGATCGCCAAACCGACGGCGGTTTCCGCCGCCGCTACGACAATGATGAAAATGGCGAATACCTGCCCGGTCATTGCCACCGGGGTAACAAAGCGGGAGAAAGCGACCAGGGCGATGTTGACCGCGTTGAGCATCATTTCCAGGCACATCAGGATGGTGATGAGGTGCTTGCGTGACAGCGCCCCGAACAGTCCGATGGCGAAAAGGGCAGCGGACAGGATGAGATAATGATGCAGTCCGATCTCCATCACTATTTCTCCCTCGCCATGACCACGGCCCCCAGGATGGCCGCTAATAATAATACCCCGGCAATCTCCAGGGGCAGGACATAACCGTAATTATCCAGCAAAAGCCGGCCGATAGCGGGCACGGTGTCTCCCGGCGGCAGTGCCTTTGATACCGGAAAAGTCGTATTCATGACGGCATAAATCACCAGGCCCAGGAAGGCTGCTGCCACCAGGAAAGCCGGTACCCGCAGTTTATTGGCCGGGCTGCCTTCGGCAAGATTGCGGGTCAGCATGATGGCCAGCAGGATGAGGATGGAGATGCCGCCGACGTAGATGAGTATCTGGACCACGGCCAGGAAATCGGCACTCAAGGTCACGTAAATCCCGGCCACCCCCACGAAACACACGATCAGGGCTAGGGCGGCGCGGAAAACATTCTTCAAGGTAACCACGGCCAGGGCGGCCAGTACGATGACGGCCGCCAGGGCCCAGAAAGCGATCTGCGTACCCATTTATTCTTTCACCTTATCCTGTTCGATGAGCAGCGACTGCGGCGGTAGTTTGTTGGCGATCTCGGGATACATATAGCCGCTGGCGGGCCTGTCCTTGGATGCCAGCAGGGCATCGTTCGCCTGCACCAGTTCGCCGCGGCGGTATTTTGCCCGCTCGTAAGAATAACCCAGGAAGAGGGCCTGGAAAGGACAGGCTTCGACACACAGGCCGCACTGGATGCAGTAGCCGGTATCGACCTGGTAAAGCTCGACCTTATAGGCATTATTGGGTAAGTCGGTGGAAGTTTCGATGTGGATGGCGCCCTGGGGACAGGCCTTGGCGCAGGTGGCACAGCCAGTGCATTTCACCCGGTCCCAGATCAGCTCGTTGCCGCGGCTGCGCCGGGAAACGGTAAGGCGTTTCTCCGGATATTGCGTGGTAATAGGGCGCCGGAAGAGGTGGCGGAAACTGACCGTCAGCCCTTTGGCGATGCCTTTACCGTAATGTTCAAATTTCAACTTTGCCCAATCCTGTACGGTAGGTTTTCGACCAGAGCAGTATCAAAATAAACCCGGTTATAAAATTCACCGGGATAATAAACCAGGGCAGGCCGTCCGGCCAGGACAGTACTTCGACGGCAGTGAGGAGGAAGTTGATGACGGCCAGCGGGAAAAGGCATTTCCAGGCTAAGCCCATCAGCTGGTCGATGCGCGTGCGGGGCAGGGTCATCCGGGTCCAGACCATGACAAAGAAGACGAGCACGATCTTGATGATCAGCCACAGCCAGGGGGGCAGCAGGGGGCCGCGCCAGCCGCCGAGGAAAAGAGTAGCAATGATGGCGGAGAGGGCGAGGGCTTCACCGTATTCCGTAAGATAGAAAATCGCGAACTTCATGCCCGAGTACTCGGTATGGAAGCCGGCGGTCAACTCGGAATCGGCTTCCAGCAGGTCGAAGGGGCTGCGGTTGATCTCGGCGCAGCCGGCGATGAAGAAAAGCAGCGCTCCTAGCGGCTGGTAGAGGATGAAGGGGAGGTCCTGTTCCTGGACGATAGTGTTCAGGGACAGGGAGCCGGTGATGAGGACGACGCCGAGGATAGAGAGTACGAGGGGAATCTCGTAACTCACCATGGAAGCCACATCGCGCATCGCGCCGAGCAGAGAATACTTATTATTGGAACTCCAGCCGGCCATGAGGATGCCCACCGTGGTCAGGGACGCAACGGCCGTGAAGAAGAGCAAACCCACGTTGAGGTCGGCCAGCAGGCCGCCGTCGCTGAAAGGAACCACGGCGAAGATCAGGGCTATGGGGGTGAAAGCGGCGATGGGGGCGAGGAAGTGCACCACTTTATCGGCGTTGGCCGGTACGATATCTTCCTTGAGCAGGATCTTCATGGCATCGGCCATTGACTGCAGCAGGCCGAAGGGGCCGGTGCGGTTGGGACCGAGGCGGGCCTGCATCACCCCGGCGACGCGCCGTTCGATATAAACGAAGGCGAGCACCATGATAAGAATGAAGGCGATGAGAGCGACCGCGAAAAGCAGGAAATGCCACCAGAAGCCGCCCGGCCAATCGGAGGCCAGGGCAGCGGCGGGAACGGACATGATGCTTTGATCTGGTACCATCATAATTTAACGGTCGACCTCGCCCATCGTAATATCGATACTGCCGAAGATAATGATCAAATCCTGTATCTTCCAGCCCACGCACATCTCTTTCAACGCGGTCAGGTTCATCAGGCTGGGTGCCCGGATATGGCAGCGGTACGGGGCAATTGCGCCGTCCGCGACCAGGTAAAAGCCCAGTTCCCCTTTCGGGCACTCGATATGGGCGTAAGCCTCGCCGGCGGGGGGCCGGTAGATCTGTTTCACCTCGGCCTTGACCGGGCCGCCGGGGATCTGCTTCAGGGCTTGCTGCAGGATGCGCAGGCTCTGGTGCATCTCGGCGACGCGCACGCGCCAGCGGGCATAACAATCACCAGTGCTGCCGGTGGCGATATCGAATTCAAAACGGTCGTAAATCGAATAGGGGTCGGCCTTACGTACGTCCCAGGCGACACCGCAAGCGCGCAGTACGGGGCCGCTGGCACCGATGCTGACCGCCAGTTCCCGGGATAGGATGCCGACGCCCTTCGAGCGCACCAGGGCGATCTCGTTCTCGGCTGTAAAGCGGTCGTATTCCGCCAGGCGCACCGACATCTGCCGCACGAACTTGTTCACCGCGGGCAAAAATTCCTCAGGCAGGTCCTGGTTGAAGCCGCCGATGCGCATGTAGTTGTAGAGCACGCGCTGGCCGGACAGCATTTCAAACAGGTCGTAGATCTTTTCCCGTTCCCGGAACATATAAATGAAGGGGGTATAAAAGGCGCCGCAGTCGTTGAAGAAAGCGCCCACGGCGACGAGATGGCTGGCGATGCGCTGTAGTTCAGCAAGGATGACGCGGATATATTCGGCGCGTTCGGGGACTTTGATGCCGGATAATTTTTCGGCGGCCAGGACATAGGCGAAGTTATTGCTCATTGCAGCCATGTAGTCCAGGCGGTCGGTGAGGGGAATTACTCCGGTATAGGTCCGTTCCTCGGCCAGTTTCTCCACGCCGCGGTGCAGGTAGCCGAAGACCGGTTCCAGGTCGGTTACTACTTCACCGTCGAGGGTCGTCCGCATGCGGAAGACGCCGTGGGTGGAAGGGTGGGCGGGGCCGATATTCAAGATATATGGTTCCGTTGTTAGCGTCAAAGCCCGGCAACTCCCGTTACAATAAATAATCCTTGCGTAAAGGATAACCCTGGAAGCCTTCCCAGAGGACGATATGCTTCAGGTTTGGGTGGCCTGTGAAACTGATGCCGAAGAGGTCGAAAATCTCCCGTTCCTGGTAGTCCGCGCCGCGCCAGATGCTGACGACGGAGGGGACCGCAGGCGCTACGCGGTCATCACAGCGCACCTTAAATTCAAGGCTGTGATTATGCGTCAGGGAAGTCACGCGATAAACCAGTTCAAAGTAGTCGTAGTAGTCGACAGCGGTGACGTAGTTCAGGTAATCAAAAGCCAGGTTGGGCGTGTTTTTCAGGTATTCAGCCACCCTGGTCAGCTGTTCCTTTTCCAGTACCAGGGCATTACCCGTAATGTCCCGGAACGCCCCGGGTAACTGCCGGTCAATTTCCTTTTTAATTTCTCTCGCAGAATACATCTCAGTCATTTTATGGTCAACCATTCATTTCTATAAACTGGTTTAAACCTTTTTATCCGGCAAGCTTGATTTAAAGTCGGACAATGACGGGACCACGAAAGTAGTATGTTCCCGGGCGATCTTACGTTGCAGCATGCGGATGCCGTAGATCAGGGCTTCGGGGCGTGGGGGGCAGCCGGGAACATAGACGTCCACGGGCACGATGTGATTGTACCCGGGCACAACATTATAGGAAGAACGGAAGATGCCGCCGCTGATGCCGCAGGCGCCCATGGCGATCACCCATTTGGGCTCGGCCATCTGGTCGTAGATGCGTTTGACCTGGGGGGCCATCTTCCAGGTCAGGGTTCCCGCCGTGATCATCAGGTCGGCCTGTCGGGGCGAAGCACGCAGGATTTCCATGCCGAAGCGGGCAAGATCAAACCGGGAAGATGCCAGGGCCATGAATTCCACGGCACAGCAGGCAGGAAAACAGACGACCGGCCATATCGAAGAGCGGCGGGTCCAGTTGATCACGGCATCGACGGTGGTCATCAGGATATTACGCTCGATGTCTTCATCGAGCCAGCGGTCGCGGTCGGGGATCACTGACTGGCTGCTGCGTTTGAGGGTTTCGATCCCCTCGCCTTCGCGGCGGTCGACTTCCTGTAAGGTATATATCCTTTCTTCCGGCAGGTTCATTTCCATTCCAGGGCCTTCTTTTTCCAGGCATAAAGATAGCCGGTGAGGACGACAACGAGCAGGATGATGATGGCAACCAGTCCCCGGTAACCCACTTCCCGCAGGGAAACTGCCCAGGGGTAGAGGAAGACCACGAGGACATCGACGGCCAAAAAGACGAGCGCATAATAGTAATAGCGGAAATTGAACTGCACCCAGGTCTTGCCGATGGTTTCCAAGCCGCATTCGAAATTGATGAATTTATGGGCATTCGTACTGCGGGGAATGACCTTAGCTTTACTGAGGAAAGCCGGCAGTATGAGGGTGGTGGCGGCGAATCCGGCAGCAACCACCAGGAACAGGGCGATATAACCATAACTTGTGAGCAAGAACCACTTCTCCTGACACGTTATAGTTTGAGTATTATATACCATCAATCCATCGAAAATGAAACAAGCTGTGCTATGGTAATATTTAATATCAAACCTTTTACGCAACAAAACAGGTGGATAACTAATAAAGAATACATTATATAAACGTTGATGAATATTACAAATTTGTTAAGAAAAGCGGCAGGGTGGCCAACAATAACCCGGGTGGCCGGGCTGCTGCAGCAGTCCGGCCACCCGGGTTGGGTGGTGGGGGGTTGGGTGCGGGACAGCCTGCTGGAGAGGCCGACAAGAGACATCGATTTTGCCGTATCCGGGAGTGGATTAGCCGCCGCCCGGAAGACCGCGGAGGCATTCGGGGGTAAGTACGTCTTACTGGATGCGGAGAACGGGGTGGGGCGGGTGGTGCTGGGCGGCGAAAAGGAACCTGCCGCCGGCAGTGGGATACTCGACTTTACCACGCTGAACGGCGATTCGATCGAAGAAGACCTGCGGCGCCGTGATTTCACCGTCGATGCCCTGGCTGTATTACCGGCAGCAGAGCTTGCCGAAATTAAGATCATCGATCCCTACCAGGGACTAAGCGACCTGGTAAAGAAGACGGTACGGGCGACTGATGCCCGGGTATTTCCATCCGACCCGGTACGGCTGCTGCGGGCAGTACGCCTGGCGGCACAGCTTGATTTCGCAGTCGCGGCAGAAACGGAAGCAGAAATCAGGAAAAAAGCCGGCCTGTTGGCGGGGGTGGCGGGCGAGCGTGTCCACGAAGAATTAACCCGCTTGTTAGTTTTATCCGGGTCCGGCCGTTACCTGTCATACCTGGATGAACTTGGTTTACTGACAGTGCTCTTCCCGGAGTTGGAAATTGCCCGGACTACCATCCAGCCGCCGGAGCATTACTGGGAAGTCCTGCGACATTCACTGGAAACCGTCAAAGCCTTTGACTTTATCTTACGGGAAAGTGATTGGGAATTCGGCAGCGGGGAGGTGCGGGAGCCAGTGCCGTGGCGGGCGGCAGACCGGGAATACTTTCAGGAAAAAGCAGGCAGCGGCAGCAGCCGGGCGGCCTTATTCCGCCTGGCCGCGCTGCTGCATGATGTGGGTAAACCACAGACGAAAACTATCGAAAACGGGGGTCGGATGCGTTTCCTGGGGCATGCCCGGGAGGGTGCTGAGACGGTCCGCCTAATCATGGCAAGGCTGCGCTTCAGTACCCGGGAAACCAGGTTGACAGCGGCGGCCGTTGAACACCACATGCGGCCCACACAAATGGGCTGGCCGGAATTACCGACCAGGCGGGCGGTCTACCGCTTTTACCGCGATGCGGGAGAAGCGGCGGCCGGGGTATTATTTTTAAGCCTGGCCGATCACCTGGCCACGCGCGGCCCGGCGCTGGACCGGGAAAACTGGCAGATACATACTGCTATTACCCGGCATATTCTGGCGCAAGAATCCGGCCTACCCCGGCCGGAAAACTGGTTGATTGACGGTTATGATATAATGAACCAATTTGGCCTGCCGCCCGGCCGTAAAGTCGGTGCGTTGCTGGAAACAGCCCATGAAGCCCAGGCCGCCGGACAGGTGGTCACCAGAGAAGAAGCGCTGGGGCTGGTAAGGAACATCCTCAAGGGCAACCCTGAAACTGTGCCGGATGAAGGGTGAAGCCCGGGTTTGAGGCTCAAGACCGTGATGTGTTACAATCACATGATTGCTTCGGACGTTCCGAATGACTGTTAATACCATGGAGAGGAGGATTGACCGTTAAACTATTGTTAGCGGGATAGTCAGATGTCTCGTAACTCATGGCTTTTACTGATCGTGTTAGTAATATTCGGCCTGGCTTTGGCCGTAGTATTCCCCATCGAACGCGGCCTGTTATCCCACAGTGCCATACGCCTGGGATTGGACCTGCAGGGAGGCACCCGCCTGGTATACCGGGCGGACCTGTCCAATATCCCGGAAAAAGAACACGGCGACGCGATGAAAGGGGCTATCGCCGTCCTCGAAAACCGGATCAATCCCCTGGGGGTTACCGAACCCCGGGTGGAAAAACTCGGCGAAAACCAGATACTCGTGGAAATCCCGGGACGGAGCCTGACCGACGCCGAGAAAGACAACCTGGCGAACGTCGCTGTCCTGGAATTCGGCGAATTGATCACTGACAATATCACCACGCCGAAATGGGAAAATTCATTCGGTAAGTGGAAACCTGCGGAAGGTACGGTTGATAATGTCACCACCGCGTTGACCAGTGCCTACTTCAACGAAAATACCTATGTCACCACCAGCAGCCTGGGGGAGGTCCTCCTGATCTTCCAATGGGATAATACCGGTAGCCAGCTTTCGGAACAGATCACGACACGTTTATCCGCCGGCAAACAGCCGCTGGGTATCTTTGAAGGCGACCAATCATTACTTGGAGAGGACGGTCGTCCCATCGCACCGACAGTCCAGGCCGTGATCAGTGACAAGGGCCAAATTGAAGGCCTGAGCATAACTGAAGCCAAGCGGTTATCCTCGCAGTTGAATGCGGGTCGTTTGCCGATACCTCTGGAGCGTACTGGAGATGAGAAGACCATTGAACCGACGCTGGGTGAGAGTTTTGTGCAAAAGAGCGTCATCGCCGGTATTTTAGGTATCGGTATGATCATGTTATTCATGATCGTGTATTACCGGATATCCGGGGTGATGGCCAGCCTGGCCTTGATATATTACGGTATCGTGACGTTAGCGATCTTCAAGTTGCTGGGGGTGACGTTGACTTTGGCCGGCATCGGTGGTTTCGTCCTCACGGTCGGAATGGCGATTGATGCTAATGTCCTTATCTTCGAACGAATGAAAGAGGAATTGTGGATGGGACGGACACTGGGGGGAGCGATTGATGCCGGCTTTAATCGGGCATGGTCGGCCATCTGGGACAGCAACCTGACCACGATTATCGCCGGCCTGATATTATTCTGGCTGGGGAGCACCAGTTTTATCGCCAGCGACCTGGCGAAGGGATTTTCCGTGACGTTGATGATTGGTGTGGCCGTCAGCATGTTCACGGCAGTAACCGTCACCCGTACGTTAATGCGGCCTTTTATCACTACGAGCCTGGCCAAACGGGCATCTAACTTTGCCCCTTATCAGAGGAAGACAAATGCTTGACATAATAGGAAAAAGATTCTGGTATTTCGCAATTTCGGGCATCATCATCCTGGCGGGTATCATTGCGTTGATCGTTTATGGCCTGCAACCGGGAGTGGAATTCACCAGCGGTTCGGAATGGACCATCAGCTTCAGTGAAAATGTCAGTGTGAATAAGGGACAGTTGATCACGGCCCTCAGTGAATCCGGCTTCAGCGGCAAGAGCGTTGTCGTCCGAACCGCCGGCACCGACTACATCATCGACCTGCCGCAGATCGAAGATGCTGTGAAAAATGAGCTGCGCAGCAGCTTAAAAGAGAAACTTGGTAATATTCAGGACAACGGCTTCGAATCCGTAACCCGGGAAAGCGCCGTGCAGATGACACGGAATGCCTTTATCGCTATGGCCGTTGCCGCTCTGGGTATGCTTATTTATATCAGCTGGGCTTTCCATAAGATGCCCAACCCCATCCGGTGGGGGACCTGCGCCATCATCTCCTTGATCCATGATGTCCTGATTGTATTGGGTATTTTCGCCATACTGGGCGGCTTTTTCGGCTGGCAAGTCGATTTGATGTTTGTGGCGGGGATGCTGACGGTCATCGGTTACAGCGTCAACGACTCCATCGTCATTTTCGACCGGATACGGGAAAACGTGAGAAGGAATCCGGCGGCTGATTTTGCCGTCACGGTGAACAACAGCCTGGTTGAAACAATCTCGCGGACCCTGATCACGGGCGTCGGCACGATATTCGTCTTAATCGCCCTGCTTATTCTGGTCGGCGATCCCATCCAGAACCTGGTGATCGTCTTACTGGTGGGGGTTTTGACCGGTACCTACAGCGGTATGTGCACGGCGGCACCCCTGCTGGTCGTGTGGAACAAAGGGGAGTGGGGCCGGTTCATCGGGCGGAAATCATAAGCCGTCCGGCGGGTGACACATGAAGACATTTTCTACAGCATCAGGCGCAGCCCGCCTGATGCTGTTCTCGGTTCTCGGTTTATTTGTAATTAAAGTACTGGTCGGCGTGATCACCGGCAGCATCAGCATCTGGGCGCAGGCCGCCGATAGTTCGCTGGACATCTTTGCCGTGATCATTACCTATCTAACCGTCGGTTTTGCGGCACGCCCTGCCGATCATGGGCATCCTTTCGGACATGGCAAAGTCGAGGACATCTCTGCCTTGATCCAGGCAGTCTTACTGGTAGCAGCGGTTATTGCCATCGATTATTCAGCGGTACAGCGCATCATCCACGGCGAGGCCATCCAGTTTACCGAAACTGGTATGGCTGTCATGCTGGTGTCGCTGCTGGTGAGTATCTTCCTCTCACGGCATCTATTCCGGGTCGCCAGGGCGACCGGGTCGGTGGCCCTGGAAGCGAATGCCAACAATATCAGGGGAGATGTGTACTCAACCTCCGGCGTCCTTGTCGGCCTGATACTGGTCAGGATTACCGGGATGTATATCATCGATCCGGTCATCGCCCTGTTAGTCTCGCTGCTGATATTGAGAGCCGCCTTCAAGGTGGGGAAGATGGCCGTGGGCGGGTTAACGGACGTCCGGCTGCCCAAAGATGAAGAAGAACAATTGATGACGGTGATCATGGAACACGAAGACCAGTTTGTCGGCGTGCACCGGGTCCGCACGCGGCATTCCGGGAGTCAGCACTACATCGACCTGCACATGGTCATGCCCAGAGGGACCAGTGTCGAGAAAGCCCACCGCATGTGCGATCACCTGGAACAGGATATCGGGACAATACTGCATAATGCCAGTGTGACGATACACGTTGAACCATGCGACGCCACCTGCCGCCAATGCCGGGTCGTTGGTTGTGACCAACGGGCTGGTTAAGTGGCCGGTATTTATCAGAATAAGTTCTTGCGGCTTACTAAAGAACCTTAAATTTCAGTCGTAAAGTATATTGACACCCACTACTGCTTGTGGTATCTTAACCAATGTCTACAACGGGACGTGGTGGGAAGATGAATTGCCCCTTTTGCCAATACCATGATTCTAAAGTTGTCGATTCGCGTGAAGTAAGTGATGGCATCAGGCGCCGGCGCGAATGTTTGGCCTGTGGTTCCCGGTTTACCACTTACGAACGGCTGCAGGTAGCAGGGCTGTTCGTGATAAAAAAAGACCAGCGGCGTGAGGAGTTCAACCGGGATAAGTTGTTAGCCGGCTTGCGTAAGGCGTGTGAAAAGCGCCCCCTGCCGATGGGCACGATAGACCGGATCGCGGAAGATATCGAGGCCGACCTTTATAGTTTGGGAAAGGCCGAGATTCCCAGTGTGGTAATCGGGGATATGGTGATGAAACGGTTGAAGAAACTGGATTATATCGCCTATATCCGGTTTGCCAGTGTATACCGGCAGTTCACCGATATTACCGCTTTAAAACAGGAGATCGACAGCCTGGTGGAAAGCCAGGGAACCCCCGCCAGTAATGAGCGGGAGGTGGAAATGACCAGCCAGTTGCCTCTGATTCCGGCTGAGGAGCTCGGGGAGGCAGGGAAGCGGCGCAGGAGCCGAAGATGACCACCGAACAGAATACAAATCAAGATGATTACGAGAACCACAAACACTCCGAAAAAGCGAAAAAACTTGAAGGTGTTGCAAGGAATAATACCGACTCGGAAATAGACCGCAACGAGATATTAAGAACAGTCGTCGCTGACGCAGAATCGATGGGCCTGCGCGACCGCGATAAAGTAGAAGCTTTAACCGCCCGGGTGATCGCACGCCTGGAAAGACAGGAAGTGTTTCCGGGGATGGAAACATTAATCACGAAAAAGAAGCGAAGTAAACCGCGTTTACCCAGCGGCAGTGATATTCAGGCCATGGTCGAACAGATCCTGGCGGAAAATAACTTGACTAAAATAGAACCGGAGCAGCAGACCAAGGAGGAAGAACCAATGGCTGAATCCACGATAGAAACCGGGCCAAAGGTTGAGATAACAGACAAAATCGATTTGACCGATAATGCCCGCCAGGTACTGGAAAAACGATACCTGAAGAAAGATAAAAAAGGGCGTGCCGTCGAATTGCCGGAGGAGATGTTCCACCGCGTCTCCCGCACTATTGCCTCGGCCGACCTGAAATATGATGCGAAAGCAGATGTTAAAAGCCGTGAGGATGAATTCTACCGGGTGATGACCAACCTGGAGTTTTTACCTAATTCACCCACGCTGATGAATGCCGGGCGGGAGTTAGGCCAGCTTTCGGCGTGTTTCGTCCTGCCCGTCGAAGACTCCATGGAGTCGATCTTCGATGCGGTCAAGAATACTGCCCTGATCCATAAAAGTGGCGGGGGGACCGGGTTTTCCTTCTCGCGGCTGCGGCCGGAAAAGGACCGGGTGGGCACCACGGGCGGCGTCGCCAGCGGGCCGGTATCCTTTATGCGCGCCTTCGATACGGCCACCGATGTCATCAAGCAGGGAGGGATGCGGCGTGGCGCGAACATGGCCATCCTGTCCGTCGACCACCCCGATATCATGAAATTCATCATTGCCAAGGAAGACCCGGCAGTGTTAACTAATTTCAACCTGTCGGTGGCCGTGACCGCGAAATTCATGGAAGCGGTAAAATCCGGGTCCGAATATGACCTGATCAATCCGCATAATAAAGAAGTTGCCGGTAAGTTAAATGCCCGGGAAGTATTCAATAAGATCGTGGCTTCGGCCTGGAAAACCGGAGACCCGGGGATTATCTTCATCGACCGTATCAATGAGAAGAATCCCACGCCGCATCTCGGCCGGATCGAGAGTACCAATCCCTGCGGCGAACAACCGCTGCTGCCCTATGAATCCTGCAACCTCGGCTCGGTCAATTTAAGCCGTATGCTGCGGGAAACGGGAAAGGGCTGTGAGATCGACTTCACCAGGTTAAAGCAGACTGTCAAAACGGCCGTCAGGTTCCTGGACAATGTCATCGACCTCAACCATTTCCCGCTGCCGGAAATCGAAAAGATGACCCGGGCTAGCCGTAAGATCGGGCTGGGCGTGATGGGCTTCGCCGACATGCTGCTGCAGTTGGGCGTGCCTTATAACTCCGAAGCCGGCATTGAAACCGCCGCTAGAGTGATGCGTTTTGTGAATGAGGAAGCTTTTCAGGCTTCAGTGGAATTAGCCTCGGAAAGAGGAGCTTTCCCGGCATTCCAGGGAAGTGTTTATGATATTGCCGGCGGATCCAAAGTACGCAACGCCTCGCGCACCACTATCGCCCCGACGGGCACCCTCAGTATCATCGCCGGTTGTTCCAGCGGCATTGAACCTTTGTTTGCTTTGAGTTTTACCCGGAACATCCTCGATGGGGCGAACATGGTCGAGGCGAATCAGTATTTTGAAAAAGCAGCCCGGGAAGGCGGGTTTTACTCGGAAGACTTGATGCGGAAGCTGGCGGCCGGGACCAGGCTGCACACGGTGGAAAACATTCCGGGCCGCGTCAAGGAGCTTTTTGTTACCGCCCATGACATCACCCCGGAATGGCACGTCCGCATGCAGGCAGCTTTCCAGAAATATACCGACAACGCTGTTTCCAAGACCGTAAATTTCCCGCGGGAAGCTACTGAAGCCGATGTCGCCAAGGTCTATACCCTGGCCTTCGAACTTGGCCTGAAAGGCATCACTATCTACCGTGACGGCAGCCGGGAAGACCAGCCGATGAGTACCGGCACAAAGAAGAAAGAGGAAAAGAAAGCCGAAGCAGCGGCCGTAACGAGATTGGTCCCGCGCCGGCGGCCCAAGAGAACCACGGCTTTCGTAGAGAAGATAACTACCGGCTGCGGCAGCCTGTATATCACCGTGGCTTCGGATGACAAGGGATTGTGCGAAGTATTCTCCACCTTGGGGAAAGCCGGCGGTTGTGCTTCCGCCCAACTGGAAGCTACCTGCCGCCTTATCTCCCTGGCCTTGAGATCAGGAGTCGACCCCTCGGAAGTGGTCAAAATGTTGAAGGGCATCCGCTGCCCTTCGATCGCCTGGGAAGACGGGAAGTCGGTCTTGTCCTGTGCCGATGCGATTGCCACGGTACTGGAAAACTGCATTAAAGGGCAGATTCAAACAGCATCATCCGGCAACCGCCATGATGAAAAAACCGCCGCCGGTACCGACAGTGGCCCTATCCGCAACATCGCCGGCCAGTGCCCGGACTGCGGCGGCCTGTTGAGAAACCAGGAAGGCTGTTTCATCTGCCCGGCCTGCGGGTATACGAAGTGCCAGTAAGTTCTTTTGGAAGGAACGGTAGATGACCGACCGCACCGACCGTATCATGGTGTTCATCGACGGCAGCAACCTGTACCATTCCTTGAAAGAGAACTTCAAGCGGACAGATGTCAGCATGGGCAAACTGGCGGAAAGGCTGCTGGAGAAACGGCGTTTGATCAGAGTCTACTACTACAACGCCCGGGTGGGCCGGAAAGAGGAACCGGAACGCTACGTGCGGCAGTTAGCCTTCTTCGACGGCATCAGTTCCACCCCATACTTCGAATTGAGATTGGGTCGGTTGGTCTATCAGAACTGGCCGCATTCCCCGCCGTACGAGAAAGGCGTGGATATCCAGCTGGCGACTGACCTGCTGACCCACAGCTATAAGAACAACTTCGATGTCGCTATCCTGGTCGCCGGCGACAACGATTACGTGGGAGCACTGCAGGCGGTCAAGGATAACGGGAAAAACGTCGAAGTTGCCCTTTTCGGTAAGGAACGTACCTCAAAAGCGCTGCGGGATGTGGCGGACCGGGTGCTGGAAATGGACGGGCGTTTCCTGCGCAACTGCTGGAAGTAAGAATATTTAGAGTCTCTCTCCTGACTATCATTTAATGTCCTGAAGCTTGTGATCTTGTAGGGGCGGATCTCGGATCCGTCCGCTCTGAAGGTGGATTAGTCAGGATGCCTGACTTACGATCGCTAATATAGTTTCAATCAGCGACGACTGTGGCCACGGCGTATTCCTTTGAGTGGGAAAGGCTGATTGAGAATTCGCTTAAATTCAGCAAACCGGCCCGGACTTTCGCTTTGCCGTAAAGCCGGACGGTGGGTTCGCCCGAGGGCTTGGCTAAAATTTCAATTTCCCGCCAGGATATTCCCTTGATACCGGTCCCCAGGGCTTTCATGACCGCTTCTTTACCGGCGAAGCGGACAGCCAGGACTTGAGGCCGGTTTTTACATAAATCGATCTCCGGTTGCGTATAAACATGCTGGAGAAACCGGGGCCCGTAGCGCTGTAATGCATCGTTGATACGGGAGATTTCGATGATGTCGACGCCGACTTTATGCATTTTTACCCCTTGTTGATGTGGCGGTATTTTAACAATATTAGAAAACGCCCGCAAGGGGCTATTGCTTCTTCAGAAACACCAGGGAAATGACGGCACCGAGGAGGGCGCTGCCGCTGCCGACGATCAGGAAAGTAGGGGTGGGGCCGAGCGTACTCCAGACCACCCCTCCGATAGCCGACCCGATGATCACACCGATATCTTCAAAGCCGCCGTAAATACCCATGGCCGTATTCTGCCGGTGTTGGGGAACGACCTCGGAAAGCAAGGTCACGGCAGCCGGCCCGAAAATAGCGCTGCCGGTACTCTGGATAATGACCCCCGCAGCAAGCTGAGAGAAACCGCCGGCAAAACCAATCACTGCCTGGCTAGCAGCCACCACGGATAAACCAATTACCATCATCTTGCGCTTGCTGTGCCGGTCTGCCAGGCGGCCCATGGGCACCAGCATGAGGGCGTTAACGACCGCGCCGATGGTAAACAGGAGGCCTATCCGCGTGGCATCCAGGCCGGCAACTTCTGCTGCCAGCAGGGATAAAAACGGCGAGATGCCGATAGCGGCAAACTGCATCGCCGCGACCGCGGATTGAAAAATAAACTGTTTATGGCGGTATAACGGGATATCCGGGACGGATTTTCCCGGTGCCGTTGCCGTACTCATGGGGCTGGCTTTTGGGGTTCGGTTTTTCAGGCATAACAGGGCAACAATGCCGCCGGTGATGCCGATGGCCGCTGCTGTGTAGAAGACCCAGTGGTAATTCAGGACATCGGCGATCAACCCGCCGGTGAAACTGCCTAAACTGCGCGAGACCGCCATCGCCGTGGCATAAATCGCCATGAAAGTGGCTTTATAGGCGAGCGGGATGCGGGTACCGATATAACCTCGGCTGGGGCCGAAGATCACCGCACGCACGATCCCCCAGAAAAAGAAGATGATGAAGATGAGTGCCGGGCTGCGGGTAAAGGAGAAAGACAATACCAGGGGAGCACAGACCAGGGTACCCACGATCATCGGGATCTTGAACCCGATGCGGTCCGCCAGCCAGCCGCCGGTGCTTTCCCCGATGACCATCCCAGCCATGCCGGTGGAAAACATCAGGCCGAGGACGGCCGGAGCAACGCCAATCGAATCCAGGTACAGGGGCAGAATGGGCTGCAGGATGGCCATCGCCATGGTCGCCAGGCCGACGATGCCAAGCATCGCCACTAGTTCACGGGTAAAGGTCTTTATCATAGCAGATAAAGATATCATCATACAATATAAAAATGCGAAATACGAATACCGGAAAACCCCTCATTTGGAAAATCAAGCCGGTCTAGCCTTCACCCAGCCATTCTTGCTCCCCTCGCGGGAGAGATGAAAGTGAGGGGAGTTCAGTTTTCCTGAGTGGGCCCTATCAATAAGTGGATAGGACGAATGAGGAAGATATAGATGGATTCAGACAGGCGGAGCACCTGTCACACCATAGGTTTTTTGTAATTTGTCACTGGTTACCTGCTTATTCGCTTAGGTATTAGAAATTAGGATTTGTTTAATATTCAGAAATAAGGTATTAGGGTTTTGTTAATTCCGGTATAATATCCGAGAGGTGTTGCCTTGGCGAAAATTACTCTTGACCTGCATGATATTTTTAATAAGAGCGGGGCTATCGACACTGAACTGAACCGGGTGATTACGGAAGCGGTGGATAAAAGGATCAGCCTGGTCGAAATCATCCCGGGAAAGGGCTCGGGTCAGCTGAAAAAGCGGGTGCTGAGATTTTTGGGTCAACCGGATATCAAAAAGCTGTATCACCGGTTGGAAAAGGATGATAAGAATTTCGGCCGGATATTCGTGCATTTCAAGTATTGAAGGATCCCGTTCATCATATTTACCTTCAATATGGGAACTGCCGGACATAAATCTCCCGGAAGCGTAGAACGATACTAATTTTTCATGATATGTTACAATGCCGCTTAGACTGAAGAACAGGTGATGAGGAGGGAAATAATGCATAAAAACTGGAAATTCATGCATGCTTCACTGGTAGTAAAAGACATGGAAAAAGCGATCAAGCATTTCGCATCTCTGGAGGTAGGGCCGTTTCCTCCTTTTATCGGTGGGCCGGGGATGGTGTTCAGCGGTAAATCGGTCAGGGGGAAACAGGTCGAATACGATATGGACCTCAGGCTGGCGAAAAGCGACCTGGGCGGGCTTGGCCTGGAACTGATCCAGCCGCTAAAGGGAGAGACGGTTTATGCCGAATTCCTGGCGAAGCACGGCGAGGGTCTGCATCACCTGGCATATGGGGTCGAGGACTTTGATGTCGAAGTATCCGATATGCAGAAAAGGGGATTTGAGGTCGTGCAAACCGGAGCCATCGGCAACAGCCGCTGGGCATACTTCAATACCGACAAAGTCGGCGGCATGCTCATCGAGTTATGCGAGATGCCGAAAAAGAAAGATTAACAAATACAAAAATAAGGCCAGAAAGGAGACATTGTCACACGATAATTAACGCGGCTGGCATATCATCTTGATTTCAAGGTTCGGAAACGGCGAAGATGCCAGGCCAGCAAAATAGTGTGGCCCGGAAGTAAATTCTCTTGCCCGCCCCATCCTTTTTTGTTAAGATGGCATGCGGAGGGGAAGTGCTGGAATTGGCAGACAGCCTGGACTTAGAATCCAGTGCCGCAAGGCGTGGGGGTTCAAATCCCCCCTTCCCCACCAGGACTAATAAAATACTAAATACAGATTATTCAATCTTAAACATTAGAAATTAGATATTTGGTATTAAGTATTAGAAATTGGTAATATGGCTGAATTCGAATTCCTATTAACGGGTGTCAAGCCTCATGATCTGGACATTACGGCGCAGTATCCGGTACTTGCGGTCAGGACCAGCTGCGGTGAAGCGCTGCAAACCCGGGCCGGCATCAGCCGTAATTCATTACGGCCCGGTATCCCATTCTTCGACCATAAATATGTACTGGCGAAAGACTATTACCTCCTCACGGTGGACCGGATAGATAAATTTAGGTGGATACAACCACATGAATGCAGCCTGGCCAGACCGGAACCGGTGGAGTATAACACGGAAAACCGCCAGCGGTTAACGCATTACAGCCTGGAAGATGATGTTCCGGAGGAAAAAGAGATGATATATCCCGTAAGGCCTTTCAGTATTACCGGCGTAACCCTGGATGGCTTTGATCCCGGCAGGGAATACCCGGTACTGGCGATTGATATGGACAACTATCTGCCGGAGGAGAGTGAAGAAGAGGTGGATTCCCCGGCAGGATTAGCCGCCGAAACGATGACCTTTTTCCTCGTGGGGGACGATAACGGGGAATTTGTCTGGGTGGGCGAGGACAACTGCCGGTTATACCGGTAATTCACTGATAAACTGATTTAGAATTCAATCAAGCTCGCTGGAGAATATACACCTCCGGATAAAAATGTCTCCGGAGGTTTTTGTTTTACCGCCTTATTTTGATGCCCGGCATAACCCGGCGGGGAAATGTTCGTTATAAGAAGATAGCAGTTGGCAATGAACTTATTATTCAACCCGGCGGGACAGGAGACGGCAATATGAAACAAATAACGTTGATGGCGGTATCCGCTATCCTCCTGCTGATGGTCTTCATTACCGGGGCTTTCACCGTTGGTTGTCGTACGCAGCCAGGCGAGGGTTTCGCCATCTACCTGACCGAAGGTGATATTGCTCCGGAGGATATTACCAGCCTGGTCAGTATAAAAATCACGGATAAGCCAATCATCGGATCAGGCGATATCGTTACCTATAACACGCAAACGTATGAGATGAAGCTGACACAGGAAACCTTCGAGCGCCTTAAAACCCTCCCGGTACCGGTACAGGGGACCTCGTTTATCGTGTGCGCCGGCCGGAAGCCGGTATACCAGGGGGCGTTCTGGACGCCGGTCTCTTCCATCTCATATAGCGGGGTAACGGTCTGGAAACCTTACGATAATGATATCAAACCGGTAATCACATTATCATTGGGCTATCCCGGTCCATCATTTTACAGTGGTGCAGATCCGCGGAATAATGCCGTATTAATGTCAGCCCTGGAAAAAGAAGGTAAACTCATTTCCCGTTACACTATCGCAGATGTCGAAAGCCTGCCCAGATCGTTCAAGGGTTACGAGTTATATTCCTGGCAGGAAAAAGAGACCTGGCATTTCACTTTGATCACGGGGACCAACCGCAACAAGTCGCTGGAGGAGGTTACCTCTGGCGAAGATTACATCTCGGAAGCTGGTTTTATCAAGATAACGGTAACGGATGTCACAGATATGGAGACGATCATCAGTAAGATACCGGCCGGGGAAAGTGTCAGCTGGCTGGCCGACCTGAGAGCGGTTGAAAATCCGGCATCAGTTCAATTCGGACTCCCTCCTGAAGAGACAATCCGGATCATTAAAGACGGTGCAGAAAAATACCGTGTTGACCTTATCGTCGAGGGTGACTGGTAAATCGCCGGCAAACCAATACCTTTATCGTGGCGACAAGCCGGCCGATGTAAATAGAAATCGTGAAATCGCCCCGGAAAGCCGGCGATGGTATAATAAAAACTAGTTTGTGTTTAAAAGGCCAGGAGCATGCACCGATTCCGGACCGGACAAATTACCACCGGCGATACGATTTCGATCAGCGATTCCGGGCAGATTCATCACCTGAAAGACGTGTTGCGGTTAGCCGCGGGTGATGAGGTAACCGTGTTCGATGATACCAGTGAATGCCGGTGCACCATCGATCATCTCAGCCGGCAAGAAATCGTCCTCAGGGTCAAGGCCAGGAAGCAGGCCAGCGAACCACCGGCCAAGTTAACCATCGCCTGTGCCTTACCCAAGAAAGGCTTGGATGAAATCATCGATAAATTGACCCAGCTGGGGGTGGATACCATCATTCCCATGCACACGGAGCGGGTGGTCGTCAAGCTGGACGCAGAGAGAAACCGGGAACGGGTGGTGCGGTGGCGGCGGTTGGCACAGTCAGCTGCCGAACAAAGCCAGCGTAGCAATATCCCGGAAGTTAAGGGATTGACTGGGTTCAGTGAAGTCATCGCTGCTGCGGCTGATTTTAACCTGAAACTGATACCGCACCTCACGGGAGAGCGGCAAAGGATTAGTGAAGTAATTAAGGAAAACCGGGCAGGCTGCATCATGGTACTGATCGGCCCGGAGGGTGATTTCACACCGGAAGAAGTACAGCAAGCTGTTGCCGCCGGCTTTATCCCGGTATCGTTAGGCCGCCTGGTCCTCCGTGTGGATACCGCGGCCGTCGCCGTGGCCGCATATCTCAAGATGGCGATTGAGAGTTAAGCCGAAAAATCACGATGTTACGAATAACCGATCTAGCCAAATCATATGCCCAGCGGATCTTATTCCAGGGATTGAACTGCAGCATCAACGCCCATGACCGGATCGCCTTGTTAGGCGCTAACGGTTCAGGAAAAACGACGCTGCTGGATATCCTGTCGGGGAAAACGCTGCCCGATACCGGACAAATCATCAAACAGAAGGACCTGACGATAGGTTACCTGACACAGGAGATCAACCCGTCATCAAGCAAACAGCTGCTGGATGACGTCCTGAGCGCCCATGCAGAAATGACCGGGATGATGGACCGGATTCGCTTTCTCCAGGAGAGATTGTCCCGGAAGATAGAAAACCACGATCAACTATTGCGGCAGCTGGGGGAAGTTCAGTCGGCTTACGAGGCAGCCGGGGGTTATGACCTGGAATATCAGGCCAAGACCATCCTCTCCGGGTTGGGATTCAAACAGGCAGAATTCGGACTGACAATGGACCATTTCAGCGGCGGCTGGTTGATGCGGGCGGCACTGGCCAGGTTGTTACTGGTGCGGCCGGACCTGCTGCTGCTGGATGAACCCACCAACCATCTAGACCTGGAAGCCTGTATCTGGTTCGAGAAGTACCTGGCGGCATACCAGGGAGCGGTAATCGTAACCTCGCACGACCGGGCATTTTTAAACCGGGTGGTGGGGCGGGTCATCGCCATCGAACCGGGCGGCGAAATCGTGCAGCATACTGGCAACTATGACGAATATGTCCTCAACCGCCAGCAGGAGATGGAAATCAGGCAGGCGGCGGCGGAGCGGCAGCAAAAAGAGATCGACCGGGAAATGCGCTTTGTCGAACGGTTCCGTTATAAAGCCACCAAAGCCCGCCAGGCACAAAGCAGATTAAAGCACATTGCGAAGATCGAGAGGATCGTCGTCCCGCGCACAACCAGGAAGATACACTTCGTGTTCCCGGAATCGCCGCGCAGCGGTAAAACAGTAATCACCTTATCGCATATCTGTAAATCATACGGTGATAATGTGATATACCGTGACCTGGACTTTACCCTGTATGCCGGAGACCGGGTAGCTTTAGTAGGGCCTAACGGAGCGGGTAAAACCACGATGTTGAAAATGCTGGCCGGAGTGCTGGATTTCGAACGGGGGGAGCGGAAAGCCGGCCATAATACGGTTATCGCTTATTATGCCCAATATGTCCTGGAATTATTGAACCCGGCGAATACGGTGCTGATGGAAACGCAGCGGGCAGCCCCTGTTGAGCCGGAACAAAACCTGCGGCGGATACTGGGGGGTTTTCTGTTCAGCGGCGATGATGTGGCCAAACCGGTAGCCGTCTTATCAGGTGGGGAGAAAGCCAGGGTGGCTCTGGCCAAGATGCTGCTGCAGCCCAGCAACCTGTTGTTGCTGGACGAACCAACGAACCACCTGGATATCGCTTCCCGGGAAATACTGGCGGACGCATTGAATGATTACCGGGGAACGATATGCTTAATCACTCATGACCGGACCTTGATACGTGAGGTGGCGAATAAGATAGTGGAGATCAGGGACGGCCGGCCCAGGGTGTTCCCGGGCGATTACGATGAATACCTGGAGAAGAAAGAAGCCGAAGAAAGGGAAACCGCCCGGACCACGATGAACGGCAGCAACGGGAGGATATTGAAGCCGGTGCAGCATATGCCGCTCAGGGCTGGCACGCCTTCGATCAGTCCGGAACGAAGAAAAAAGATCCTGGAGCGGGATAGTCAGAATAACTTGAAGAGGATCGACGAAATAGAGCAACAACTGGCGGTTTTAGAGACACAAGCTGCGGAATGTGAGGCGTTATTTTCCGATCCGGACCATTACCGGGAAGGGACGAAAGTGGTGAGTACCCTGGAAAAGCATAAAGCGATCCGTAAAGAAATCCAGTTGCTTACGGAAGAATGGGACAAATTATCCCTGGATATAGAGAAAATCAAACGGGAATTAATAGACTGGCACAGTAGCCCGTAAACTGTACCAGGTCAATCCTCTTCATTCTTGTTACCGTTGTTGTCTTTCGGCTTTTTTGTCTTGGTTTCTTTAGTCTTGGTCTCTTTGGTTTTCGGTTCGGTTGTCTTAGTTTCCTTTAATTTAGGCTCTTTATCCTTCTCTTCTTTGTCCTTGTCTTCTTTGGTCTTTTCTTCCTTGGTCTTCTCTTCTTCGCTGCTCTTATCCAAATTCGAGTAGCCGTTACCGTTTATTCCCGGAGTGTTGTCCGGATTTTTTTTTGTGGCAGCAGGAGGGACGGACTCTTTGGCCACACCGCTTTCACTAGCCTGGGGTTTAAGGATATATTTTGAATTCTGGCCGCTGCCGGTGGCGAAGACGGTCAGGTCAAAAGTGAAGCTGGTCAAGGTAGTCTCTGAGGTAGAAAAGGGGATGGCTATATGTAGTTTCTGGCTGGGTAACTTTATTTCCGTGGCTTCGGTCGAGCCTATCAAGTACCCGGCAACATCGTCGACATAGATGAATACCTTTTGATAGTCACCAGCCGGGATATTTCCCTGCCAGATCACTTTAACCGCATCCCCAGGCACCGTGGTGAGGTCGACGGTTTTATCAGTAGGTACGATTTCGATCCATTTCCCGTCGGATTGTTGAATACCGATTTTGGTGATGGTCACGGTAACATTATCGAAATGACTAATCGCATTCACCTCATCGCTGATGAGGAAGGCGAAATTACCGTCGGTGCTGGCAACCGGGGTAATATCCGATACCTGGTATTCGTCACCCGGTGATAAAGCAGTCTGTACGCTGCCAAAGACGACCAGGGCGGTGATAATAATGGCAGTCGCAGCGGCGAGAACGGCCGGACGAAGCAGGTAACGGCGGTACCAGGGCTGACGAAGCGGCGGTTGGGTAGGACGGGCCAGCGCAGCATCAAAACGCTGCCGTGCCGCACGCTTAACCTCAGTATTGATGGCAAAATTTCCCCATCGGCTGGTTTGTACCGCCGACTGCAGTAAAGGCCTTAAACGATCGGCCTCTTCCGGATAATCCGACAGGATGACATTGATGTCTTCACCGGCAGCGATGCGGTCAAGGCATTTATCCAGTATGTAATCGAAATTTGCCATCATTATACTTATCCCCGTTCCGAGGATGGTTTTTCCACTGCCAGAATCAACCGGAGTTTTTCGATAGCTGCCCGCTGCATCTCGCGTACGGCGCCATCTGTTTTATTCATGATCGAGGCGACTTCCTTAGACGCCAATCCACCCATAAACCTTAAACCGATAATTTGCCTTTGGTCAGGGCTTAATTGCTGCATGGCCTGTTGTACTTTTTCCATCTCAAAATTGTTCTCGGCAATTGCGGCCGGATCTTCGTCGACCGGGAGCATATCCGTTTCGATATCCTGGGTCCTGAACTTACTCTTTTTTCGCAGATAATCGACCACCATGTTGTGAGCTATCTTAAAGAGCCAGGCCTGCATGGGAATTCCCCGTTCCTGGTAGGAATCCAGGGATTTCAGGGCTTTTAAAAATACCTCCCCGGCAATATCCTCAGCGTCGTCTTTCCCGCCGATATGCACAAAAACATACCGGGTGATCCGGTCATAATATTCTTCATATAGACCGGATAACTCGGCTGCGTAACGGGCTTTCTGTTCTTGCTTGTCCCTGTTCCTGGTAATACCCATCTTGAATAAATCGAACCACTTGATATCTCCCAGTATACCAGACTTGCAATTACGTCGTTTCCGTTACTTCTGATAACATTCACGGAACCGCAGATACAATGTCAGGTAGAAATAGAGTAAATTGGACATAATTTACTGAATTTAAACGAATGTAATATCTCAAATATGAGGTAACTATTACTATAGTACTGGAAACATCAGAGATAGATGAAGCATACCGGTATTAAAGAGACGGCCTACTGCCGTATGCTGAAGTGGCGACTAAATCTGTTTTCGGGAAAGAGATTGTTCGATATGAGTGGCCAGATGCTGGCTTTCTTCAGCGGACAGCGTATCGCCGGCCTCGATCTTACGGATGGTATTATCAATATCCACCGACTCCTCCCGTATACGTGAAATGATACGGTTCTGGTGCCGGACTTCTTCATCCAGGCCGTCCAGGCTCAGATGAAGGTTAAGTTTACGGTTAAAAAACTCCAGGATGCGTAGTTCCGCCCGGGGATCACCCGAGGTAGCAATGTAAAAAGGGACGGGGACCCACAGAGTGGCGGCAGGTATATTCTTACGCCGGGCAGCCCACAAGAGGTAGGAGTTCAGGGTGGGGCGCTGGCCGGGAGGCGTTTCATAGTTCAGGGTATTGTTCAGGTTATAACTCCCGAGTGATAGTTTCATATCCGGAGAATTAAAGTTACCCATAATTTCCCGGGGGCCGCTGTGGGGGATGATAGAGACCATACTGCCGATGGCATATACTGCGCTGGCGTGACAAATGTTTACGGCGACCTCGAAAAATGATTCGAGGAACGGATACCAGTTGAAGCGGGGCGTCACGGCCCGGAAGATCACCACATCCTTACGGCTGCCGGCAAAGAATTTTGCTTCGGGAAACTGTATCACATTCTCGTCCAGGTGAACTCCGTCAAGGGGGAAAAAGTTGTCCGGTTCGATCTCACAAAAAGGCCGGCAGGACAATACCCGGTTCAGGTAAGCAGTAACTTTCTCACCCAGGCCAACCGTATCCATTAACCAGCTCACGATCACGACCGGATTATCCAGGTCGGGTGGTTCGATAAGCCTAACCGGCCCGTTCATCGTGTTGGTCTTCTTTTTTGAAAAGATCATCAATATGGTCCTTCATCCATTTTTCTTCTTCTTCCGTAATCGCTTCCAGCCGCCGCTGCATGATGATTTTGCGCTGTTCCACCCGTTCCTTGATATCCGGCGGCAGCTTATCGTAGATACCGTTGATGATATCATCTACCTGGAAAGCCATCTCGTCAAGCGGGCCCAGGTTGATTTTCATACCCAGGATTTTACCCATGAGTTCGACTACCGAACGGGAGGCTTTGGGATAGGGTAAAGGGGCGGTGGAAAGATAGTCGGGGATTTCCCCCATCAGGCAAACGGCTTCCAGTCCCCGTTTCTTGGCAACACCGAGGATCAGTCCGTTCAGGCCGGTGACGGCACCCCCGCCCTGGCTGCGGCCCTCCGATTTGCTCATCAGGACGGTATTATCAAAGGTGGTCATTTCCCGGTTGAGGGCTTCACTTCCCGTCGCAATCCAGACACGAGGTTTAATAACATGATGACTGAGTGAAACCGCCGCCCCGGAAGCGTAAAGCCGGCGGCAGCCGAATTTTTCTGCTATATCGACAACATAGTTCGCCATCTGGTAGGCTTTCTTGCCTTCCGCGAAAGGACGGTTGCCGTCAGTCGGTTGTTCTTCGCCAATGAAAGTGATGACATCCCGTTGGGGTAATTTTTTATAGTAGAACGTACTGGCCGGAAATTCGAGTGATTCCAGGATGGAATCACGGATGGTGATATGCTTGGGATAAAAGAAATCCCAGGGTTCGATCTCCCCGAATTTTTCCGCTGCCAGCTGGACGCGGAGGGTATCCGTGGCAACCAGGCCGATATTACCGATGCCCGGCCAACTGACGAACATCACCGGATTTTCCAACCGTGGTTCGGATATTAGTTTCAATGCCATAACGGTGCCTTCTTCGTTTCGTAATAAATATTCTAGTTTCTTCACCTGACAAAGGTAAGGATGACAGCCGGAAAATATGGCGGCCTGCGGAGAAACAAATAATGCTATTCTGAATTACGGCGGTATGTCAATATAATTTTACCCGTATTTTATCAGTGCACTTTAATATACCCAGATTTTGTCTATGATACCTTCCCGGAGGTAAGTAAAATGACCGGTTTTGGGGAAATCTTCCTCCTGACTTTCATTCCCTTGTTTATCGTGATAGACGTAATCGGGAATCTGCCAACCGGGGCGTCTCTGTAGTAAGTCTTGTGGCGGTTACTACCCCGCTTTCTTTAACGTACCAGGGCAAAATACAACCAGTAAACCCCGCAGTTAAGGACTGTCAAGGGGAAGCCAACTTTGATAAATTCCCAGAAGGTAAGGGTCTGGTTTCCTTTTTTTTCGGCATTTTGGATGATGATTACATTACTGGCGGCACCGAGAATGGTCAAGTTTCCGGCAATGGTGCTTCCGGCGGCCAGGGCCATCATATCCGCCGTAGTTACTCCGGCATGTATCAGCATGGGTAGATACAACGCTACCAGCGGGACATTAGAGATGAACTGGCTGAGGACGACACTGACACCGAGGATGATCGCGGTAGAAGACAGGTCCTGGCCGGAACCGTTGATGATCGACTGGAAGATGCCGGAATCCCAGACGCTTTGCATGAGGATGAACATGGCGGCGAAGAAAACCAGGGTACTCCAGTCGATGCGGCGGGCGATGCCGAACCTTTTCCCGCTGAAGAGGAGGATGGGGGCTGCCGCCGCCAGGGCGATATAGGTAAGGCGGAATTCGGTAGCTGGGGAAATAAAGACCAGGCTGATCTTGACCAATATCAAAAGGATAAGCAGGATAAGAGATAATTGCGTCAACCTGGCCAACCCGGGATCTTTCAGGGGTTCGGGAGTAAAACTGACCGGTTGATGTTGGAAGTCTTTCCGGAAGCACAGCCGGAGTACCAGGTAGGCAAGGAACAGGTTGATCACGGTGGGAATAAACAGGTATTTGAAAAAGGTAATAAATGGATTCCGAATCCCCCCATTGATGGCTACCAGCAGATTTTGCGGGTTGCCGATCGGACTCATGACGCTGCCGATAGTAACAGCGAAAGCCAAAGCGAGCAGGAGCAACTTCGGTTTCGCTGACCCATGGTTGTTACGGGCAGTCAGGAGCATGACCGGGGTGCCAATAATAGCCAGGGTGTCATTCATGAGAATCGCGGACAGGAAACCGGCGCCCAATAACACCAGCAGGACCAGGGTATTTACTGAACGCGCCCGGCTGAGCAAACGGTACGACAGGTAGGAGAGGTAACCGCTCTCTTCGAGGGCTTCACCGACGATGAAGACGCCGAAGAGGAACAGCATAACGTCAAGATTAATGGCTTTCAAGGCAGCAAGCGGGGTTATCTGCAGGGAACCTAAAACAGCTACAGCCCCGGCAAGCATCACCTGCCAGATCTGGAGCCGGAGGCTGCCAATGCGCCGGATGACAATGAGTATAAAAACCGCCAGGAGGATAATGATGGAGATCATAAGCTAGGGACTCGCTGCCCAAAACGGAGAAACGATGCGGCGGGTATCGAATACCGGCCGGGCGGTGTATGATTCGCGGATGAGGAGGTATATCACCATATGTTAACGATATATCTTACCATAAGGGAATACCGGTGAAAATCATCCTGTATTAGTTTGCAATCTTGGAGGCCATGCTTTAATATCATAATTGGATAGTTTTCGCTTGCCCCTGTAGCTCAGTTGGATAGAGCATCGGCCTCCGAAGCCGGTTGCGGGCGTTCGAGTCGCCCCAGGGGCAGTTTCCTTAAGCGATTTTACTTCAGGAGAACGAATGGAGAAAACGGACCTAATCGAGATCAGGTGGCACGGGCGCGGTGGGCAGGGCGCAGTGACCTCAGCCGAACTACTGGCGAGAGCGGCGATAAATGAGGGTCGGTATGCCCAGGCATTTCCTACTTTCGGAACAGAACGCCGGGGAGCACCAGTAGCAGCTTTTACCAGGATAAGTACCAATAATCCCATTCGCATCAGGGCTGGTATTACTGAGCCTGACATCGTAATTGTCTTTGATGCAACACTCCTCAGCATCGTCAATGTCGTTGATGGACTGAAAAGCGGTGGTATGATAATCGTAAATTCGAATAAACCGATCGCCGAGTTGAAACCGGTCTTTGGCAACCGGGGCCGCCTGGCTGTAATTGATGCCAGCCATATTGCCCGTGAGACTCTTGGTGTGATGATCGTTAATACGACCATGATCGGGGCACTCCTTAAAGCGGCCGGAGTAGTGAAATTTGAATCATTGCTTGAACCGGTACAGGACCGGTTCGGCCGCCTGGCGGAGCGGAATATCAATGCGATTAAACGGGCCATGGCAGAGACCATAGTTGAGGGGGTAGCTTAGTTGGCTAAAAAGGAAACACTGAACTGGCAGGAATTGAATACAGGAGTATTGATCGACGAAGCCGGAGCTGCGGTCGAATATGAAACCGGTGATTGGAAATCAAGAAAGCCGATCCTGGATAAAACCAAGTGTATCAAGTGCGGTTTTTGTTTCTTATACTGTCCGGAAGGTTGTGTCCGGCCGAACGAAGAAGGTTATTTCATATCGAATCTAAAATACTGCAAAGGCTGCGGGATCTGTGCCAACGAATGTCCCAAGAAAGCTATCACCATGGTCGTAGAGGGGGAGTAAAGATGTCAAAAAGAGTTGGAATGGAAGTCTCCCTGGCACTGGCCGAAGCGGTGAAGCTGGCGAATGTCGATGTTATTGCGGCATATCCGATAACTCCGCAAACCCATATCGTAGAGCATCTAGCCGAATTGGTAGCTGATGGCCACCTGGATGCCGAGTATGTCCCCGTGGAATCTGAACATTCGGCATTAAGTGCCTGCTGTGGTTCGGCGGCGGCGGGTGCCCGGACTTTTACGGCGACCGCCGGCCAGGGCCTGGAATTGATGCACGAGGTATTATACGTGGCTTCCGGCTTGCGCCTACCGATGGTGATGGCGATTGCCAACCGGGCATTGTCAACGCCCCTGAATGTCTGGGGTGACCATTCGGATGCAATGTCCGCCCGCGACTGCGGTTGGATACAGATATTTACCGAGAACGGCCAGGAAGTGATCGATAATACCCTGTGTGCATTTAAGGTATCTGGCGATGCCCGGGTATTATTACCGGTGATGGTCCACCTGGACGGTTTCCATCTCAGCCACATGATCGAACCGATGTTAATGCCGGACCAGGCGGAAGTGGACCGTTTTCTCCCGGTACATAGTTACCCGACGCCGCTGGATCCCAGTAAGCCCCTGACCATGGGGGTGGTGGGGCCGCAGTACATTTATCCGGAAGCGAAAAAAGCCCAGGTGGAGAACCTGGAGGCATCACGAAAAGTAATTGATGAAGTATGGGCAGATTTCGCCCGCCAGTTCGGGCGTGAGTATCATGCCGTAGAAATATATCCGAAGAACATTAAAACACCGAAGACGCTGTTGATGACCATGGGCAGTTATTCTGAAACAGCCATGGAAGCGGTAGATAAGATGAGGCAAGAGGGTAAGGATATCGGATTAGCCCGGATCCGGCTGTGGCGGCCTTTCCCCTTCGCTGACCTGCGGAAAGCAGTGGCAGGAACTGAATTGCTGGTGGTATTCGACCGGGCGATCTCTTTCGGCGGGCCCGGTGGGCCGGTAGCTTCAGAAATCAGGTCAGCCCTCTACGGCGAAGCCAGGAGGCCGAAGGTGGCTAACGTCATTGGCGGGTTGGGTGGCCGGGATGTCACGGTCGCTAATTTCGAAGCGATCGTTGAGACGGGCATTGCGCTGGCGAAAAAAGAACATGGACCGGAATTCGAGATGTTCGGAGTGAGAGAATAATGGCAGACACTGTTAAGTTTGGAAAGCGTCAAATAACAACCGAAGAATATTTCACCTCCGGACACCGGGCCTGTACCGGCTGCGGAGAAGCTTTAGCTGTCAGGTTAGCCTGCAAAGCAGCAGGCCCGAATGTCATTATAGCCAATGCTACGGGATGCATGGAAGTCATCTCTTCACAGTTCCCGTATACTGCCTGGAAGGTACCGTGGATACATACCCTGTTCGAAAATACCGCAGCTGTCGCCGGGGGTATTGAATCCGCCTTAAAAGTAATGAAACGTAAAGGGCGGGGCCCGGGGATAGATACGCAGGTTATTGCCATGGGTGGTGATGGCGGGACCGCAGATATCGGCTTGCAGGCACTTTCCGGTGCCCTGGAAAGAGGCCATGATATGGTTTATATCTGCTTCGACAATGAAGCCTATATGAATACCGGTATTCAGCGTTCTTCGGCGACACCGTTCGGGGCTTCCACGACAACATCACCGGCCGGTACCAGGAGCATGGGCCAGTTCAGCTGGAAGAAAAATTTACCTGCGATCGCCGCGGCACATAATATCCCCTACGTCGCCACCGCTTCACCAAGTTATCCCTTCGACCTGATGGAAAAGGTGAATAAAGCGATCGATGTGAAAGGCCCGGCCTACGTTCATGTCCTCTCAGTTTGTCCGACCGGCTGGCGCTGTGCTACGGATATTGCTGTCAGTATCGGAAAATTGGCGGTAGAAACAGGAGTTTTTCCGCTGTATGAAGTCGAGAACGGCCAGTATAAAATCAATGTCAACCCGGCGGCTTTAAAACCCGTCAAAGACTACCTGAAGTTGCAGGGCCGCTTCAACCACCTGACCGAGGCCATGGTCCAGCAGATACAGGAACGGGTAACAAAAGAATTCGAGGAAATCAAGAAAAAAGCAGGAATTGAGTAAGAATGATTTATGATTTAAGAATTTAGAAATAAGATATCATTCATCAATCATAAATCATACCTCAATAATTCAGGGGATGGGTGGAGAAGTGGTTTAGACAACGGGGTGTAGCGCAGTTGGTTTAGCGCGCAGCGTTTGGGACGCTGAGGTCGGAGGTTCAAATCCTCTCACCCCGAGATTCAGTTATCATTAGGGAAACCGTTCCTGGGACAAAAGCCGCAGCATAACCATAGATTAAAAAGTCTGTGGTTTTTTTATTTGTTTACCTGATTGATCACACATCCCGGTGATTGACAGTAGCATCACATGATGCTATAAAAAGACAAACTTCACTATAGAGTATTTATGAAGAAGATCCTGACTGTCATAACCGTAACAATATTATGGTGTTGTGTTTGGGCCGGCTGTGATCTGCAAAACAAAACCACGCCGGCAATCACCATGACCTTGCCGGAAATACTGGCATACGTGGAACAGAAGGTGAATGCAAGCAACGCTTACATGTACCTGGGTGAAGGAGAGATGAGGACACAGGAGGTCTTTCATGCCCAAAATGCGCGGCAAATCACCCAGGAGGAATTGATCCGGGGCCACTATTATCAGGCCGGTCAGTGGCTGGTCGAGGGGCAGTTGTCCTTTGTGACAGAACAACGGAAAAAAGAGGAGTGGATATTTGTCTCACACACCAACCCTACCTTTGCCCGCTACCGCTTCGATGAGGCATCGGATGAAGTAGAAATGGTAAATTAAGCTCGGTTTTTAATACGGCGATTCATTAAATAGTCATACTTGTGGCACAATAGGGGATATCGTCAGTCCCGGACTTTTTGGGACGTATCTGCAGCACCCGCGTGGCAAAAACCGGATAAGGATATTTACATCGGTTTGACGGCTTTCAACAAACCGTGATTCCTTAATTCGGTAACGATTCTCAAGAACACGCTTTCCAGGTTTTGGGGATCAAAATGTTCCCAGACCTGGGGACGGGTAATAGCGGGTATCGCCGTCCCTTTTTCCAACAGGTAAATAATACGCCCGGGATGTGTCCGCTGCGTCAGGCCAATCTCATAGATAACATTTTGTGACGGATTGGGCTTACCGTCGATTTCGATATCGCCGGCAGCCAGGATGATCACCAGTTCAGATTGCTGCAAATAATACTCAAGCTGGTCATCAACTGGCCGGTCCAGCCCGGCAGGCCCCATGATAACCAGGGGTTCGACATCGAGGGCAGTCAGGAACTGGATGATCTGGTTAAGTGCCCGGCTTTCTTTTCCGTAGGAGATATATATACGGGGCTGAAGGCTTTCCGGAAGAGCGGGTGTACTCGCAATTTTAACCGTTTCATATTTTTGGATGATTTTCGCGATATTCTGGTTATAAGCATCAAGTAAACTGGTGTAGTGTTCCTGGCGTGCAGCGGCAGTAGTATAGTTGTTGACGATGAAAATCGGCAAACCGGTTTCCTCTAAAAGGGTTAAATCACCTTCTTCCAGGCCGGTCTTGATGCTTTCTTCGAGACGGGTTTTCCAGAGAGCATATTCCCGGTTGCCGTAGGGAAGCTGTTTCAGCCCAGGTATTTCTTTCAGGGACTCTTTCAATATCCTGATCGCTTCAACCCGTTCCATATGCGAATCCTTTTATTTAATAAGGCCACGTCGTGATACCGGGACATTTTTCAGGTCGCCGACATGCGGCACGACGACGCCCATCATGACCGGTGATTTCACATTCCGGAAAAATAACGGAAAATGGGCGACATTCGGCGGTACATAGACACTACAGGAGGTATCGAAAATGGTTTTTTCGAGATGGTCCCCTTCATCCAGCCAGAATTCACCTTCTGCGCCAAGGTATGCCGTATCATACGGGTCGTTGCCAAAGAATAGAAAAATCTCCGCATAATCGTGTTTATGTGCCCCGAAATCCCCGGTGCGGGAGAGTAAAGTAGTATCCTTCATGATGAAGCCGTACTCGACCTTGGTCGAAGCCTCTTTGACGAAATCACCGGAGAAAATCAGCCGCGGCCCGGTGGTGGTCTCATCCTGTAGGGGAATCGTACCCTCGGGGACCTTGAATTTGACTGTGCCATCGGCGGCGATCCCATCCAGTACCGCCGGTTTACGGATGATATATTTTTCGTATTTTGAGGACACTTCTCATTTCCTCCTTCATGGATTTGCATAAGGGATGGTAAGACCTTCCTAAGCATACAGATTCCCGCTTATTTTTTCCAGTTGAAGTTAAGATATTGTTACAAAATTGTTATATTTTTTAACCGTCTGTAATGACTTATTAATCATCTTTTTCTTAAAATAGCAGTGGTTATCCGGTAAGTTGTGTGTGCCAGGGTGGTAAAACAGATAACGAATCCGGATAACTGTTTAACGGAAAATGGGCAGGTCCAGGGAGGTGATGCTGGCACTGTTGTGACATTTAAGGGTGGAATTGGTGGTATGCGCACCGGCCCCTTTGGTGCTGCAATTATGGCGCAAAGCCAATAGCGAGATATTTGTAGTATCATCAACGTGAGGTTAAGGCCAAACGAGGGGGCAGTCAAGCGGCGGTAAGCCCGGTAAAGACCGCCAAATGTGAAAAAGTGCCGGCGAGGTTGCCCAAGGAACCTTCCCTGAAGTCCTGTCCATTTAGGCGCTGCCGATGGGTAAATCGGCAGCGCTTCCGTTTTAAAAAAGGGAAAATACACGGCCTGATAACAAGGATATAGCAGAAAAAAGCGGCCTCGCTGGCATATGATCATCCTTTATGTTCCTTTGATCACCACCGACAATACCGACAACGCTTAATTCCGTTTCTCGAGTAAGGTAAGGATATCATCAGGTTTTGCCGCCAGTACCGCCGCTCCGGAATTCAGTAGTTCCGCCGCGTCACGGAAGCCCCACAATACCCCAACCGGATACATCCCGGCGGCGGCCGCGGTTTGCATGTCGGTAGCGGTATCGCCGACATATATGAAGTCAGCGGGATTAACTTTCACCTGACGGGCAATGTATAAGGCTGTCGTGGGGTCGGGTTTACGGGGGAGGCCGGGCTGGGCACCGATCACGATATCAAAGTGGTGTTCGGGTAAGAAATGGGCTAAGGTCATGCCGGTGAAGCTCTGTTTTTTATTTGAGAGCACGCACTGCTTCAGTCCGAGGCGGGAAATGGCAGTTAAAAGGGTAGGGATGCCGGGGTAAGGGTGGGTATGAACCGCCCAACGGCGGGTATACTCTTCATCGATGGTTTGTACCATAGCATCCAGGTCAACGGCATCCCGGACTGATTCCGGGAGAGCCCTGCGGGCAAGTTCCGTGGAGCCGTCACCGATAAAATAGCGGTAGGCATCGGCGTCATGCGGCGGGTAGGCGGAGCGAATCAGGACTGCATTGACCGAATCGGCAAGGTCCTGCAGGGTATCGAGAAGGGTGCCATCAACATCGAATAATACAGCACGAAAAGGCATCAAAATATCTTAACACAGACCGGATATCGGCCAGTAATCATTTATATTTTAAGGTCGAGGAGATCGGAGACCTCGAGTTTCATGATATTTACCGTAGCCGTGATACGCCTGGCATTTTTGTAAACGGCAGGGATGCCGTTTGCCTTACCGAGCCGGGTCAATTCTACGGCTGCCTGTTCGATCGCTTTGATACGGAGATCAATCTCTTTTAAGTAATCGTCACGAGATTCCATCGGCATACTCCCTCCCCGGATTACTGGAACTAATGCAAGATTCTACCTGCCGGTCGCCATCAGGTCAAGTCAGAAACCTTGTATACAAGCCTGTTATGCGAATGATATGATAACATAACAAATGCTAAATAAATGAATAACCGTTAATCTATGAAAACGGCCAATCTTATCAGGAGGACAAAGTGAGTCCGGTAAAACGAATTGTAATTGTGGGGGGAGTGGCTTGCGGGCCGAAATCAGCAGCAAGGGCACGGCGCTGCGATGTTAATGCGAAAATCACGGTCATTGAAGAAGGTAAATTGATCTCATATGCGGGATGCGGCATACCTTATTATGTTTCGGGAGTTGTTACTAGCAGGAGTTCATTACTCCTCCGTACAGTGAAAGATTTTAAGGATATTATGGATATCGACGTGATGCTGGACACGCGGGTGGAAGCCATCGACCGTACCGGACACAGGGTAAGTGTGGTGAACCTGGCTAACGGCCAGACGGCCTCCCTGGAATATGACAAACTGGTCCTGGCGACCGGCGCCAATCCGGTACGTCCACCCCTGGCTGGTATTGATCTTTCCGGTATTTTCTCAGTCAAAGATGTGGCCAGTGCCGACCAGATCCTGAACTGGATCAAGGCTTCAAGATTGCAGAAAGCCGTCATCATCGGCGGCGGCTTGATCGGCATGGAAATGGTGGAAGTCCTGGCTGCCCGGGGATTGGATGTTACGGTGGTGGAAGCGATGGACCATATCCTGCCCGGCGCCCTGGATGAAGATATTGCCATGCCCGTGGAAAAGTACTTAAGAAAGAAAGGGATTAACCTGCGGTTAGGGGAGAGGGTAGCCAGATTTGAAGGCGCAGCCGGGGAGTTAAAACAAGTTGTTACCGATAAAGCGGCGGTCGAAGCTGATGTGGCGATACTGGCAATCGGAGTGCGGCCGAATGTTAAATTGGCGAAAGAAGCCGGCCTGGCACTGGGCAAGACCGGGGCGATTGCCGTTGATGATTATTTACAGACCAGCGATCCGGACATCTATGCCGGGGGTGACTGCGTGGAGAACAAGAACCTGGTCACCGGGGCGGCGATGTTCGCCCCCATGGGGTCGACAGCAAATAAGCACGGCCGGATAATCGGCAGTAATATAACCGGCAGCCGAGAAAAATTCATGGGTGTCCTGGGGACAACGATAGTGAAGGTGCTCGATTTTAACGTCGGCCGGACCGGCCTGGGCGAAAAAGAGGCACGCAGTGCCGGATATGATGTGGTCACTTCGCTGGCCCCGGAATCAGACCGGCCCGGGTATTATCCCGGTTCACATGATATTATCGTGAGAGTGATTGCCGATAAAAAGACCGGCCGTGTCCTGGGGGGACAGGGTTTCGGCAAAGGAGAACTGGCGAAACGGATCGATGTTCTGGCCACGGCCATCACCTACGGCGCGACGGTTGAGACCCTGGCTGATGTCGACCTGGCATATGCCCCGCCATATAATACTGCTCAGGACCCGGTACATCATGCGGCCAATATAGTACGCAACAAGATGACAGGCATGGTGGTTGGCCTGACCCCGGCCCAGGTCAAAGCCAGGCTCGATGCGAATGAAGACTTTGTCCTGCTGGATGTAAGAAGTAAACCGGAATGGGATACCTGGCATATCGAAGCTCCACAGATTAAATTCATCCCGCATAACATGCTTTTCGAGAGAGCCGGAGAACTGCCCCGGGACAAGGAAATCGTGGTCACCTGCCGTTCCGGCGGACGTTCTTACCAGGCATCGCGCATCTTAAAAAAGTTGGGTTTTATGAACATCAAAATTGCCGAGGGTAACTTGCTCGCCTGGCCGTACGATACTTTCGGAGAAGAAAAAGATTAGGAAGATCGAGATAGTATATACTCTTTTACGGGGTTATTGGAGACAATAATTTTAACATATAGGTAATAATGAATCATCCCGCCCTTGAGCGGGCATTTGAGATGCAACTCTCAACAGGGACAACTTGCTACCGGCTATGGGAACAAGATAAAGGAGGGAAGCATGGGGGGAGGGTATCTGGGGAAGATCCTCCAGGTTGACCTGACGCATCAAAAAATTACGGTTGAGGAACCCGGTGAGGAACTCAACCGTAATTTCATCGGTGGCTATGGGACCGGGGTACGCCTGGTATTCAGCCGGCAGAAGGCCGGCGTTGATGCCCTGGGCCCGGACAACATCCTGGGATTAATGACCGGACCGCTGACCGGTACGTTAGCGATTTCCGGCACCCGGTTTACCGCTTTTGGGAAATCACCACTGACCGGTTGTTGGGGCGATGCCAATTCCGGTGGTTATTTCGGTGCCTACATCAAGTTTGCCGGATATGACGGTGTACTATTTTCCGGTATTTCGGAAAAGCCGGTTTACCTGGATATCAATGACGGCCAGGCCGAACTCAGGGACGCCTCCCATCTTTGGGGCAAGGATACCTATGATACCGACGACATCCTGAAGGCTGAATCAGGTAAAGATGCCGCCGTGGCCTGCATCGGCCCCTCCGGGGAGAAATTAGCACTGATATCCAGTATCGTGCACAACAAGGGAAGTGTGGCGGCGCGTTCGGGTTTGGGGGCGGTGATGGGGTCGAAGAAGCTGAAAGCGGTGGTGGTAAGGGGCAGTGCACAGGTACCGGTGGCTAACGAAGAACTGGTGAGGAACCTGCGCAAAAAATACCTGGCAGCGATGGGCCGGCAGCTGGACATGATGCGGAAATACGGGACGACTTTTGTGACCGTGGATTCGATCCTGACCGGAGACTCACCGATCAAAAACTGGGATGGAGATCCCCTCGTTGATTTTAAAAATGCCAAAGCCCTGGAAGGGGATGCTTTCTTAAAACGGCAGTTAAAAGCGGCCGGATGTTACCGCTGTCCGGTAGGTTGTGAAGCGTTGATGAAGGCGGGGACCGGTGAATACAAATATGCGGCCGGTTCGTTCCGGCCGGAATATGAAACCATCGTCATGTTAGGCTCCAATTGTTTAGTTGATGATGCCGAAGCAATACTGAAAGCGCAGGATATCTGCAACCGGTATGGGTTCGATACCATATCCACCGGGGCGGTGCTTGCTTTCGCCATGGAATGTTATGAAAAAGGGATTATTAACCAGGCGGATACCGGCGGCATCGATATGTCCTGGGGTAATCACCGGGCGCTGGTAGCCATGACGGAAAAAATGGCGAAACGGGAAGGGTTTGGTGATATCCTGGCGGATGGTGTAAAATCAGCGGCCCGGAAAATCGGCCGGGGCGCGGAACAATATGCCATCCATATCCAGGGGCAGGAAGTCCCGGGGCATAATCCGCTGGTCAGTATAAATCTAACGACGACTTACATTACCAATGCAACACCGGCAAGGCATACCCAGGGTTCGGAAGAACATCATAGTGAAGGCTTGCTGCCCAGATTCGACCGGAAAATGATTACCGGCCGGGCACCGCTGCATGCCCGGGGCAGTAATTTCCAGCATGCCCTGATGGCCTGCGGGATGTGCCTGTTTGTCAACATGACCCTGCCGCATGCCGATGTGATGGCGGAATTTATCAGCGCGGTGACCGGCTGTGAAGTGACGACGGAGGAACTGGTATTGACCGGGGAGAGGATCGCCAACCTGCGCCAGGCTTTTAATATCCGGGAGGGACTGAATCCTAGGGAATTCAAAATCCCGGGGCGGATACTGGGCCGGCCGCCGCATACCCAGGGGCCGCTGGCGGGGAAAACGGTGGATGCGGAAACGATGGTGCGGGAATACCTGACGATCATGGACTGGGACCTGAAGACGGCTAAACCGAGTAAACAAAAACTTTTATCATTAGGGCTGGAGGATGCGGCCAGGGAATTATGGCCGTAACTTGCAGCCGGCTTTCGCTACGGGCAGAGACAATATATGCGATATTTGAGGAGGGCATCATGGAACTGGGACTGAAAGACCGGGTAGCGATCGTAACTGGTGCCGGCAGCCAGAAAGGATTTGGACGGGGGATCGCCTTGACCCTGGCCAGGGAAGGCTGCAACCTGGTGGTTACCGATATCGATGCTGCCGGTATGGAGGCAACCGCCGGGGAAATCAGGAAACTGGGAAGAAAAGCAGCCGCCGTAAAAGTTGATGTGACCAACAAAGCGGATGTTGATAATATGGTGCAGTTGGTCGCTGCCCGGTTCGGGCAGATCGATATCCTGGTCAACAATGCCGGCGGCAGTACCCCGCCCATGCTTTTTGCTGAAACGAGCCCGGATAAGTGGCGTAAAGACATCGACCTGAACCTGATCGGTGTTATGAACTGTACCCGGGCAGTGGTGCCGCAGATGATTGCCCAAAAACGAGGCGATATTGTGAGTATTTCTTCATTAGCCGGGGTGGTCGGGGCAGCCACCGGCATCTCGTATGCGGCGGCGAAAGCCGGGGTAATCACTTTTACACAAAGCCTGGCCCAGGAACTGCAGGAGTCCGGGATAAAGGTCAACTGTCTGGCCCCGGCCTTCGGTTTTACGTCCTTTTACGAACATTTCCCGCCAGACTGGGCGGAACGGGGCAAGAAGATGCAGGCGGAAGGGAGAACGATCACGCCGGAAGATATCGGGAAGGCGGTGGCGTTCCTGGTATCGGACGCTTCATTGAAGATCACCGGGCAGTGCATCCAGGTCTCTGGTACGATGCCGCCGAGGAAATAGCTCCAGGAAAAAGGTTTACATAATAGATAGTGAGGATTGAATTATGAAAATCACCAGTGTCGATATCTGGGACTGCGATGTAGAACTGGCGCCGAAATGGCAGCCGTGGCATCCGGTGATCATCAGGATCAATACTAACGAAGGCATCAGCGGCCTGGGTGAAGTAGGATTAGCCTACGGGTCCGGCCACTCCGGCGGTGCCGGTTACGTAAAAAACCTGGCGGAGGATTTCCTCCTCAGGAACGATCCTATGAAGACCGAAAAGATATGGGAAACCCTCTTCCGGCGGACTTTCTGGGCACAAGGAGGGGGGCCGGTAGTATTTGGGGCGATGAGTGCTATCGATATCGCCTGCTGGGATATCAAAGGGAAAGCGTTAAACCAACCGGTCTATCAACTCCTGGGCGGGAAAACCAACGACCGCCTGCGGACCTATGCCAGCCAGATTCAGTTTGGCTGGGACCGGGAAAAATTTATCGGACTGACGCAGCCGGAGGAATTCGCCGAAGCCGCCCGTATTGCCGTGGCCGACGGATACGATGCCGTGAAGGTTGATCCGGCCACGCTGGACGAGAAGGGAATGCGGATCACTGACTTAAACAAGATATTAAGCAGCAAAACGGTAACCATGGTCTACAACCGGATCAAAGCCATGAGGGATGCCGTGGGGCCTGAGGTGGATATACTCATCGAGCTGCATTCTTCACCCGGCGTCACTTCAGCAATACAACTCGGACAAGCCCTGGAAGAATTCCATTGCATGTTCTTCGAAGAGGGTGTGCACTACCTGAATGCCGAACTCCAGGCGAAACTGGCAAAAAATGTGAAGATCCCCATGGCCGCCGGCGAACGGCTGTATACCCGCTGGGGCTACCGCCGGTATTTTGAGCAGCAGAGCCTGGGCATGATACAACCTGACCTGTGCCTGGTAGGCGGCCTGACCGAGGGCAAGAAGGTCTGTGATTATGCTCATATTTATGATGTTACGGTACAGGTCCATGTATGCGGCAGCCCGGTGGCCACGGCGGCGTCCCTGCAACTGGAAGCAGTCATTCCCAATTTCCAGATCCATGAACATCATGTTAATGCCATCAAGAAGCCTAACCGTGAGTTATGCCTCCAGGACTATCAACCGCAGCAAGGATACTACGCCGTCCCGGAACTCCCCGGCCTGGGCGTGGCATTAAACGAAGCGGTATTTACCAGGTTCCCGCACGTAGTCGTGAAATAAGAGCACCAGGATAAGGGTTGGAACGATCACATGGACAAAGGCTACGCGGGAACGATCCTGGACATCGATCTCTCGGCGAAAAGAGTAGGGCGCCTGCTGACGTCTGATTATGCCGGCCGCTTCCTGGGCGGCCGGGGCATCGCGGCAAAATTGTATTGGGACAAAACGCCGCCGGCAGCGAAAGCTTATGATTCGGAAAATTGCCTGGTCTTCATGACCGGCCCGGTCGCTGGCTTCATGGGCTTTTCCGGGTGCCGCTGGGAAATCTGCGGTAAGTCGCCGGAGATGGAACCGGAAGCTTTTTCCTATGCCAACCTGGGGGGCAGCTGGGGGGCGTGGCTGAAGTATGCCGGTTATGATGGCATGGCGGTTGCCGGAAAAGCTGATCAACCGGTTTATATCCTGGTCACCGACCATGGAGTTGACATAAAAGAGGCTGCGCACCTCTGGGGGAAAACTACGGTAGAAACGGAGGCGGTCTTACACGAAGAACTGGGTAAAGATGCCCGTGTTTTGAGCATCGGCCCGGCGGGCGAGAACCGGGTCACTTTCGCCACGGTCCTGGCTGCGGAAAACGCTTCCGGCTCGAGCGGGTTTGGTGGGGTGATGGGGGCGAAGAACCTGAAAGCAGTAGTAATCACGGCTGACCGCAGCCGCCGGCCGCAAGCCGCCGCTCCGGATCAAGTGCGGGAACTGGCAACCCTGGTGCGGCGTTTGCGCATCAGGAATTTTGAAGACTACGGGCATACGTTGCCCGGCACCATGAAAATGACCTCCTGTTACGGCTGTATCAGTGGCTGCACCCGGTTTATTTACGAAGCAGATAACGGGCGAACGTATAAATCGTTTTGCCAGGCGGCTGGGGTGTATATGGGCCCGGCCATGAAATATTACGGCCGGGAAAAGGGGATGGAGGCCAACCGGTGGGCGGGGCGCTTATGTGATGAATACGGCATCGATACCGCGGTGTTGTCCTCGATGCTCAACTGGCTGGAGCAGTGTTACCAGGCGGGTATTGTAAACGATGATTCCGGAATTCCTTTTTCCCGGATGGGCAGTGTCGAATTTATCGAGGCGCTGATTAAACAGATGTCTTTCCGGGAAGGCCTGGGTGATGTCCTGGCGCAAGGAGTTTTAAGGGCATCCGGAATTATTGGGCAAGGTACCGGGCATTTGCACAGCGCGGCGACACTGATGCGGTCGGGCGAGTCTTTCGAATATGATCCACGCCTGATGCTGGTGAACACGCTCTCCTATGCTACCGAGCCCCGGCGGGCGGTGCACCTGCATCATGCCACGAACCTGCCGCTAAATCGCTGGGTGAACTGGACGGAAAATAAGTGGCCGGATGCTTTCATGTCAAGCGAAGTCTTTCAAAATCTTGCTGAGCAATATTGGGGCAGCCTGGATGCTAGTGATTTTTCTACGTACAAAGGTAAAGCACTGGCGGCGAAGCGGGTACAGGACTACGCATATCTGAAAGAGAGCCTGGTTTTGTGCGACCTGGCCTGGCCGATCTACCAGGTGCGGGATATCGATAAATCGCTCGGCTTCTGTACCCTGGAAAGCCGGATCGTCAATGCCATTACCGGTGGGAACCTGGATGAACAGGAACTGATAAAGTTCGGCGAAAGGATATACAACCTGCAGCGGGCAATCCTGGTCCGGCAGGGGTGGGGGGGGAGGCAGGGGGATACGCTGCCGGAATTCCTGTTTACGGAACCGATGCAGTTCGTGTTTTTCAACCGCGACTGTACGGTGGCAGGGAAAGACGGCGAACGTATCTCGCTAAAGGGAAATGTAATCGACCGCCGTGCTTTTGAAAGACTAAAAGATGAGTATTACTCGCTGCGGGGTTGGGATACCGCGACCGGTTATCAGAAGGTATACACACTGAACACCCTCGGCCTGGCGGAGGTGGCGGCGGACCTGGCGGGGAGGGGACTGGCGACTTAATAATGTATCCCGTTGGCTTACGGCTTGACCGGGCAGGCATTCGAAAAAGTCACTACCATCACCACATCGCCCTGGGCCGCGCTGGCTTTGAAAGCATCTTGCAGGGCATTGAAAACAGGGCCATCATCGCCGTAGACCTGGGTACTCATGGTGCCTTCAGTCACTTCCAATCCGTGTTCCCTGAAGATACTGACAGCCGTGCCGATGGCCGGGGACAAACTTTCCTGTCGCAGGGGATAAAGACTGACCTGGGCGGTAATTAACATGAACCACCTCCAAAAGTATCTCGTAACAGTCTGCTAATTATGCCATGAAAAACAAACGAATAAAAAATACTCGTGGCTAAAAAACTTTATACGTGGATGCTGAGACTAGTTCAGCATGACAATTGAAAACTATTTGATATATTTTTTGTTGTCGGATAAACCAATTAAATGGTAGAGATTATATGAACATTTCTTGTGCCTGATAACTATATATTGGTATGAGAGACGTGGAGAGTGAGGATAGTATAACTGAAATACTGTTGCCCGCAGGGATGGAAGTGAAGATCGAACCACAGACTTTCCCGGGAGAGCCGAAACGGGAATACCGGTCTATCTTAACTATTACCACGTCCAGGGAGCTTCAATGGGGTTCGTACCAGTTAATAGTCAGATGCCATTATGGAAATATCATAGTTCAGGAATGGCCGCTGAAGATTAATGTAAACCCGGCAGGGGGACCGGTAACAAGGAGCTAATCAAGAAGTGCATGGGAGTGAACTCATAAAAAGAACCTGGCTCTAATCGAGGATGCCCATCGTTATTGCTCCCGGGATTTTGATCATGGTCAGCTGTATGTCTGAATAGGTGTGTTGAACGGGTTCTTATGCGTTCTGGTTGACGCACCGTTTTCCTCCTTGGTAGAATGGCGGGC
>JAEAME010000353.1_pt1 | contig 49928 bp, 39 predicted proteins | sample 8958731 | NCBI WGS metagenome assembly JAEAME01 (sample SAMN16933194, study PRJNA681113) | bioreactor sludge metagenome | isolation source: anerobic bioreactor sludge (Control) | place: India:Bengaluru | collected 2018-10-24
TGCATTTCACTGCGCAGCCTCGCGCCGCAGCGCATTTCACCCGCGAAGCGGATTTTACTTGCACGAAGTGCAAATTTCACGTACGAAGTGCATTTCACTCGCTCCGCGAATATCGCGGAGCGCTGTGGGGCCCAACACACACCGCCGAGGTACTTTGGTATACGGAAGGTATAGTCGAGAGGCCAAGCTGATTTGTTGAAAAGTTCTCGCCAGGCCTCTTTCAAGAGGCCGCGTATCTCCCGTACCCCGTCTTATATCTTTTTATACATCGCTCCGAAGTTTGCGCAGGCGCGGTAGTCGGCGGATTCTTTGTCCATGCCGAAAGCGTTCCAGGCGGCGGGGCGGAAGACGCTGTCGCCGGGAATGTTATGCATGGAGACGGGAATGCGGAGCATTGAAGCGAGGGTGATGAGGTCGGCGCCGACGTGTCCGTAGCTGATTGCGCCGTGGTTGGCGCCCCAGTTGTTCATAACGTCATAGGCTGTTTTGAAGGGGCTGCCGTCTCTGCCGTCGCAGCGCGGCGCAAACCAGGTGCAGGGCCATGTATAATCGGTACGTTTCCAGAGCTTGTCGTTGACTTCCTCGGGGAGTTTAACCGTCCAGCCCTCGGCGATCTGGAGCACAGGGCCGAGGCCTTTGACGAGATTTAAGCGTATCATAGTCGCCGGCATATCGGCGCGGGTAGCGAAGCGCGAGGAATAACCGCCGCCGCGGAAATATCCGAGGTCGGCGTAGTTCCAGGTGGTGGCACTGAGAATGGCTTTCTGATCGTCCCCGGTAACCTCGTACCAGAGCTTGATAACGGGGTTTCCGCTCTCGTCCCTCGCCGCGCCGGAGGCGTCGAGGCAGGCGGCGCCCGAGTTGATCAGGTGAATGAAGCCGTCGGCATCTTTGGCGTGACCTTTTATGTTGTACCCGGTGACGCGTTTGACAGCGTCGGCCGACCAAAAGGTGCGCACATCGGCGAAAATCTGTGGACGGTTTGTCAGCAGCTTCATGAAAAGCATACCGATGCCGTTCAGTACATCGTTCTCGGTTGCAAGTATGTAAGGCTCACGCGCACCGTTCCAGTCGAAGGAGGTGTTAAGCAGGGCTTCCGGGAAATCGCAGTTCGGGTAGAAGTCTGTCCACTGGCGCTGACCCTGGAAACCGGCAGCAATGGCGTTGTGGCCCAGCGCCTCCTCCTCGCAGCCGGCGGGGAGATTTTTGTTGCCGCTCATCAGGTCCTTGATGATAAGCGCCATTTTGACGACGAACTCCCAGTCGGCATCCTTTTGTTCGCGCGATTTCTGAGAGGCCGGCGGGTTCTTGTCAAAACCTTCGGCACAGTATTTCTTGGTCCACGCAAGGGCTTTTTCGTACTCCGCGCTGTCGTATATCCCAAGGGTCATACGGCGGATGATCTCGACTTCGTCGATGGACTCGACGCGCATCCCGAGGTAGTCCTCGAGGAAATTATTATCAATAACCGAGCCGCCGATGCCCATGCAGGCCGAGCCGATCTGAAGATATGACTTTCCTCTCATCGAAGCTGCGGCAAGAGCTGCGCGCCCGAAGCGCAGGAGCTTTTTCTTAACGTCATCGGGGATTTTTGTGTCGTCAGCGTCCTGAACCTCGTGCCCGTAGATTCCGAAGGCCGGCAGCCCCTTTTGCGCATGAGTGGCAAGAACGCTTGCGAGATAGACCGCGCCCGGGCGCTCGGTGCCGTTGAATCCCCAGACTCCCTTGATGGTAGACGGGTCCATGTCCATCGTCTCGGCTCCGTAACACCAGCAGGGTGTCACGGTGAGGGTTACTGACACTCCTGCGCGTCTGAACTGCTCCTCGCATGCAGCAGCTTCAGCGACTCTGCCGATGGTAGAATCGGAAATCACCACCCGCACCGGCGTTCCGTCGGCATACTTAAGGTTGTCGAGAAACAACTTTGCCGCAGACTTTGCCATATTCATCGTCTGTTCCTCGAGCGATTCGCGGACGCGAAGCGCACCCCGGCGCGCGTCGATGGTCGGCCTGATGCCTATTGCGGGATACTCCCCGATCAGTCTCTTTTCCGTCATGTTTAACTCCTTTTCTGTTATTTATAATGCCAGAAAGTTATTATTCAACCAATTTATTATAGCATAGTGCCGCGGTATATGCAAATATGAAACGCGACTTTTTTACGTCATATAAATGCAGAGTTTATTTCGGCAAATTAGCCCATTTTTCTACCAAAACCGACTTGCACAGCATATACTGAAAACAGAAATACGAAAGGAGGCGCGTTATGTCGTTGTCCTAAGGTAAAAATACCATGGGTATAAGCCGGGATAACGTCAGAAGACAGTATGCTTAAGTCATTATTGAAAAAAATAATGCAAAAGCTGAGTTTTGTTATCGCAAGGCTCAGACTGCACTTCCGGAGAAACCCGGAAACCGACATAAACGCAAATTTTAATATGGATGAGAAGAATTTTGGTTATGATCCCGACAAGAGACCGCCCTGCCCTGAAGATTGCAGAAAGATAGGCTTTGAGACAGCTGATGTCAGCATTCCGGTTGAAGTACTCCCGGTCACAAAGGTCGGCGAAGTAGAAACCGATTGCTGCGGTGAACCCCGTGTAATCTGTGAATGCGATCCCTGCACGAATACCTGCAAGATTCTAATAACCCAGCGCATCAAGATAAAGATCCCGGTCAAGATCGCTATAAAGACCTTTACCGGCGAAACCCAGATCAACTGCGTTCCCGGCCACTGCGACGGCAAAGGCGATGTAGATTAACATCGGCCTTAGAATATAATTTTGCCCCTCCTGCATATGCGGGAGGGGCATCCTTTATAAAACAGACTGAAAGCTGACAATTGCCTGCCTAATCTGCGCTTGACATATATTGATAAATGAAGTATAATCGAAATTAAATAAGTATGGAAGGAATTATCAATGGGGGAAATTATCTCTGCGAATGATTATGCGCTGCATGACGGAATACTTAGAGTGCACTGCGTTCACCACGAGGGCGGGTACAAAAAATCCGACGCCTTTATAATCGAGCTTGACGGCAGCCTGTGGCTAATCGACGGCGGTATGCCCAACTCTCTCACCACCCGGGATTACCTTTTCTCAATACGCGACCGCTGGCTTGCGGCGGCAGGAATACATGGCGACGCCGGCGCGGATTGCAAGCTGAAGCTTGACTGGATAGTTTCGCATTTCCATGTAGACCATGTGGCGGCAACTATCGCTTCGATAATTCCCGACCAGGCTTTTGAGCTCGGTACAATTTATCTGCCGCCCGACTCGGCGCTCGACCCGGTATACAATACCTATGGCGTTGACGGCGACACAAAGTACCGTCCGAAGCTGGCAGAAGCGCTTGAAAAATACGGAAAGAAGCGCGAGAAGATAGTAAATATCGGGTTCGGAGAAGAAAATATCCTTCGCTTCACAGACAAATCAGGCCGGCTACGCTTCACCGTTTACCCGACTCCATACGACAGCGGGACCGGCGAGAGGCTCGACTACATGGTCAGCAATTACTACAAGGGAAATTATGAGAGCGGGAAGATAGCAACCGCGGCGGTAAACTCCTCTTGCCCCTGGGTGCACATAGCTTACGGAGAAAAAACATTCCTTTTCACCGGCGACCAGATGAAACGCAAGGAATACCTCGATAACGAGGCCGCAGACGAGATGCTACGCACATACCGAGACCGTATCGGCGGGGTGAATGTGGTAAAATACCTGCACCACGGTATCATGCGCGACGCCGCCGCGGCGATTGTGATGAGTTTCAACCCCGAGTATATCATAATGTCGAGCGCCAGGGAAACCGCGTCGGCGGCGCTTAAAAAAGCATATCCATCAATGAGCGCGGAAATCCTTAACTGCGCCCTCTGCGACATTGTTTTCTCAACCGACGGAAACTCGCTCACGGTTTACAGTAGCGAACTTCTTGAGACCGACAAATCGGAAGCAGAACAGGATGACTGATTTTTAAACTGTTTTCCGATTCTCCAATTTACCCTCCATCACGATCAATAAAGAGGCCCGCTGATATACGCGTCACATACAGTTTGTCTTTCAGACACAGGATAAACTTGCGGTTTAGTGTAAGTGGTATGATTAAACCGGCGGCGGGCACCTTGATATTACGTGAACGATGGCTTACCGTGAACAAACCCGATAGACAGCAGGAGGGTAGTCCAGAGGGAACCACGCGGTTCCCTTTGGCGTATTTCTCTCGTACTCTCTTGTCACGAGACAAGAGAGTACAAAACGCATCTCCGTAATAAACCTCTCCAGTCATCAGCCGAACAAAGTTCGGCACGCTGCCACCTCCCCTGTTAGGGGAGGCTAAGGAACGTGGGCTGCCACCTCCCCTGTTAGGGGAGGCCAAGAGCGGGAACGGCGGACAAAATAAAATTATTAAATCTGATATAATATTATGAAGAATAAAAGCAGTTTACACAGCCGGATGCACAAGGCACCGGAATATCGGAATATTATTAAAAATTATGAATGAAAAAAGCAGTTTACACAGCCGGATGCAAAAGGCAGCCGGAATATCGGAATATTATTAAAAATTATGAATGAAAAAAGCAGTTTACACAGCCAGCTTCGCAAGGCAGCCGGAATAATCCGAAAGCCTTATGTCTCCCTGCCGCTGCTGGCTGCAGTGTCGGCGGGGCTGTCTTACGCGCTCGAAGCCTCGGGGCTGAGAGCGAAAAATCTCGGTGTGCCGGGGTTTTCTTTCATTGCCTTTGCCGGAGCGGGTATTTTGTTTTTCGTTATTCTCACCTCGGCGCTCACCGGAACCGGCGGAAGGGTTTTCGACCCTTCGGACAGGTATCAGCTGCTGCTTTACTGCTTAACGGCACTCTTCTGCGTCACCGTCTGCCTTCCGGCGGCGAAAAACGTCGGCGAGAGTGTGATTTATCCGATGACACAGTCAGATATTGAAGGCTCGGGTCCTTATGTCCAGCAGTTTGATGCGCTGCAGAAGGGGCAGGTCGCCCTCGATGTCCCGGTGTCGGATGAACTCGCAGCTATGGAAAACCCCTACGACACCGAGCAGCGCGCTGCAGATAAAGTTCAATATTTGTGGGACCGGGCTTACTATAACGGAAAATATTATTCGTATTTCGGCTTGGCTCCGATACTCTGCGTTTTTTACCCATTCTATGCCATTTTCGGCAGCCTGCCTTCCTCGGACGCAGTCTGCCTCATCCTCGCGGTGTTTACTGTGGTATTCCTCTCGCTGGCGCTGCTCGAATTCATTATTTATGCGGGGGCGAAGCCGAGGTTTTGGCTGGTCCTGCCCGCTCTCGTTTCGCTGGCCTTCGGCAGCGGAATCTACGCCGCCCAGAGTTACGCAGATGTCTATTATATACCGGTGCTCTCGGCAATGGGATTTAACTTCGCCGCACTTTTCTTCGTCTTCCGCGCCCACAGAAGCGAGAAAACCTCAATGTCCTCGGTTCTTTTCGCGCTGGCCTCGCTTTCTTTCGTGCTTGCCGTTATGTCGCGCCCTACGGCCTCGCTCATGTGCATTGCCGCCGCTCCTGCCGTAATAGACCGGATATTTGTCAAGGCCCGCGGCGCCGGAAAGAAAGCCGTGCTGCTCGCTCCCGCTGCCCTCATCGCTCTGTGCGGCGCGGCGGTTGTCATGACATTCAATTACCTGCGCTTCGGCTCGCCATTCGACTTCGGCGCGAACTATCAGCTGACTGTCTGCGATATCTCAAAGAACACCCTGACAGCCTCTCTTATACCGCAGGCGTTCAACCACTATGTTATCCAGGCGCCGGTGTTCCTCCCGGAATTCCCTTATGTGAACCCGTCATACATTAAACTTGAGTACGGGCGGTATATGTACCTCGACTATAACGTAGGTCTCATTTTCTTCCCGGCGACGCTCGGCCTTGCTGCCGGCCCCTTATTCGCCCGCTATGGCAAAAAAGACTGGGCAAAGTTTACGACATTTATCGCCGGCGCGGCGGCAATTGCCTTTGTGATTTTCGTCGACTTCTGCAAGGCGGGGGTCAACATGCGCTATCTTTATGATTTCCTCCCGCTGGCGGTAATGCTCGGGACAATTCTTTTTCTGCGCGCCACAGGCGCGGCACGGCATAAATGGACAAGGGGAATTATATCTCTGGTTGCCGCAATATCTTTCTTCGCGACTGTAATAATGGCCCTCGGCGTAATATCGGCAAACGATTATGACCGGCTTTTTCTCGACCTGTTTCACGGACTTCCGTCCTGATTACATGCGGAATCACGGAAAAATTCTCGCCTGTCATTGACAAAACAGCATGATTATGATACAATATCCTCAGCATAGGGGAGTAGTTCGCGCCGGGGGCGCACTCCGGGTCAACATCATGGCAGCGCCGGTCGGTTCTGTCTGGTCCGGATTACACCGCGTAAAGGCGGCAGATGAACGAGACTTGTGCGCGGTAAACCGTGCATGTGTCTCGCTATTTTTTTGCGGATACGGCGTGAAGTTATATTCAGGGCGTATCAGCTTCACGCGTGAATTATCTGAAAATGGGATCCCCACCGATTTTTGCCCCAAACCGGCACGAAAAATCCGAGACATATTGTGAAATAATATCAATTAAAAGGAGTGACTTGTTTGAACAGCTATTTCCAGTCAAAAGAAGAAGTTCTGAAGGTTACCGGCAGCAATGAGACCGGTCTTTCATCGGCCGAGGCGTCGGAGCGCCTTGAAAAGAACGGCAGAAACCGCCTTGAGGAAGGCAAAAAGACGACCATAATCGGCCGCATCCTGGCCCAGATTTCCGACCCGATGGTGCTTGTGCTCATCGCGGCCGCGGTTATTTCTGGCGTTACATCGATGCTTTCCGGTGAGGGAATGTCCGATGTTTTCATCATCCTCGCAGTCGTAGTGCTCAACACCGTTCTCGGCGTCATCCAGGAGAGCAAAGCCGAAAAAGCCATTGATGCCCTGAAGGAAATGGCTGCCGCCACCTCCAAGGTGCTGCGCGACGGCAAGGTTATACACATAAAAAGCGAAGAGCTTGTGGTGGGCGACGTGGTGCTCATCGAAGCCGGCGACGCAATCCCGGCCGACGGACGGCTTATAAGTTGCGTCAACCTTAAAGTCGAGGAAGCAGCGCTGACGGGTGAGTCGGTGCCTGTCGAGAAGACAGACGCCGCGCTTGATTCCGGAAAGGGCGATATAACGCTGGGCGACAGAATCAACATGGTGTACATGGGAAGCGCCGCGGTCTACGGGCGCGCCAAGATGGTGGTCACCGGCACAGGCATGAGCACCGAAATGGGCAAGATCGCGAAAGCCATCACCACGGCTGAGGAGGGCGAAACCCCGCTGCAGAAAAAGCTGTCGCAGCTCAGCCGCATACTCACGTTTTTAGTGCTCGGCATCAGCGTAATCATGTTCGGCGTCAGCCTTATCCGTTATTTCATCTCCCCCGTACCCGGAGCCGAACTGCTCGATACGGTACTTGATTCCTTTATGCTGGCAGTGAGCCTTGCGGTTGCCGCGATACCCGAGGGACTTGTCGCCGTTGTGACGATAGTGCTCTCTATGGGCGTCACAAGGATGTCAAAGCGCAATGCAATTATCAGAAAGCTGACCGCCGTGGAGACGCTCGGCTGCACACAGATAATCTGCTCGGATAAAACCGGAACGCTCACCCAGAACAAGATGACGGTGGTTGAGTATTCGGGCGGTGACGAAAAACTTCTCGCATCCTCGCTTGCCCTCTGCTCAGACTCCGAACTTGAGGAGAACGGGCAGGCCGGCGGAGACCCCACTCAGGCGGCTGTCGTAAACTATGCAAACAAGATCGGACTGCCGAAAAACGAACTGAGTGCGAAATACCCCCGCGTGGCTGAAATTCCCTTCGACTCAGGCCGTAAACTGATGACGACAGTCCATAAAAAGCCCGAGGGCGGCTTCATCCAGCACACCACCGGAGCTCCCGACGTTGTGATCTCAAAGTGCGACAGATATCTTGAGAAGGGCAAAATTCTCCCGATGTCAGAAGAAAAGAAAAAATTCTTCGTCGCCGAGAACAAACGCCTGGCAGACAAGGCGCTGCGCGTCCTTGCCGCCGGACAACGCGAATACGATAAAATGCCCAATGCAATCACTCCCGACGACGAAAACAATCTCGTTTTCCTCGGCCTTGTCGGAATGATTGACCCCGTGCGTAATGAAGTTCCCGCGGCTATTGCAAACTGCCGCGCTGCCGGAATACGCCCGATCATGATAACGGGCGACCATAAGGACACTGCCACGGCTATAGCGATGCAACTCGGTATTATAAATGACCCTTCGCAGGCTATCACCGGAGCCATGCTCGACGGCATCAGCGATGAGGACTTCATACGCAATGTGGACCTTTACGGAGTTTACGCCCGCGTCAAGCCCGAACATAAGGTGCGCATTGTCAACGCCTGGCGCGCTCGCGGCGCTGTTACGGCCATGACGGGCGACGGAGTGAACGACGCACCCTCTATCAAGAACGCAGACATCGGAATCGGCATGGGAATTACCGGAACGGACGTCACTAAGAACGTGGCGGATATGATTCTCGCCGACGACAACTTCGCCACAATCATCTCGGCGGTTGAAGAGGGACGGCGGATTTACAACAATATCCGCAAAGCGATACAGTTCCTGCTCTCCTCCAACCTCTCGGAAGTAATCAGCATTTTCGTCGCAACCCTGCTCGGATTCACAATACTGAAGCCGGCGCATCTGCTCTTCATCAACCTGATCACCGACTCGCTCCCTGCCCTCGCACTCGGCATGGAAAAGGGAGAGGCCGATATCATGAAGAGAAGCCCGCGCGACGCGAAGGAAGGCATCTTCTCGGGTGGCGTCGGATTCAGCGTATTCTATCAGGGCCTCATGGTTTCAATCCTCACCCTTGCCGCTTATTTTATCGGCGAGAGAATTGAAAACGGAGCCTGGAGCATCGTCAACAGCGAAGACGGTATGACAATGGCATTCCTCACAATGTCGATGGCCGAAATCTTCCACTCCTACAACATGCGCTCGCAGTACGGCTCGATATTCAAGGTTAAAAATCACAACTACTTCCTGTTCGGCTCAATGCTCCTCTCACTCATTCTCACAGCCGCAGTAATTTATGTCCCCTTCCTGCGCGATGCCTTCGGATTTACCGGAATCAGCCTTGTCGAATACATCACCGCAATGGCACTCGCCATCCTTGTTATTCCGATAGTCGAAGTTGTCAAGCTTATACAGCGCAAAACCAAAAAAATCAAAACACATTAATTAAAAGGCCGGGAAACCGCAAGGTTTCCCGGCCTTAAGTTACGGTTGCTTTTCGAGAAATACTTCGTCGCTCCGCAAAAGCTTCCCGGCAATTGAAATTTTGTTAACAATAATTATTATTTATTAAAGTTTCTTGCCAGGCTTCTTTTCAAAGAAGCCGCGTACCTCTCGTCTTAGCGGCGATGTTGACAATAGCGCCTTTTGTGATATAATGAATTCAACTATTATAGGGGGGAGTCATGCTATGGATAATCAGAAGCCTTTGCGCCTTGGAGCTGCGTATCACGGCAACCGCATGCCGCACCACGCCCGGGTTGACCTATATGATATGGCGGCGCACGGAATGGATATCGTGGTTCACATGTTTTCCCACACCGACTGGGACAGACACATGAACGTGATGAAAGACATATTCGATATGTCGGTCGATGCCGGGCTTGAAGTCTGGGTCGACAACTGGGGGCTCGGAGGGCCTCCGGGCGACAAATCGCATTTCCTTTCGTATTATCCCGACAGCCATATGTACTATTCCGACGGTAAAATCGCTCCGGTCTACGCCTGCCTCAACAGTCCCGATTTCCGCCGGTTTGTGAAGGAATGGATTGACACTGTCGCGTATCTCGGCGCCAAGACCATATTCTGGGATGAGCCGCATATGCCGCAGAAAAAAGCCGGGGGTGACAAGGTTTACGGCTGCGCATGCCCCAGGTGCCGGAAACTTTTTGAGGAAAAGTACGGCCGGCCGATGCCGCTTTATGCAGATTCTGACGCGTCGGAATTCGGCACGGACAGCATCGTCGACTATCTCCGCGAGGTCACCGAATACAGTGCATCCAAGGGTATTACAAATGTCGTATGCGTAATGCTCGGAACCTACGGGATGAGCCTCGATTCGGCCGACAGGATATGTGCCCTTCCTACGATGCAAAATATAGGCTCGGACCCGTATTGGCTAAGCGCTAAGCGCAGGAATCCCGACGTGTCGGTATATGATTTAGTTTATAAGGGCACAAGGCAGAATATAGAGACAAGCAACCGGTTCGGAAAGGACCATAATATCTGGATACAGACCTATTCGAACCCGCGCGGCAGCGAAGAGGACATAATAGTGGCCACCGAGGCTGCATATGACGCCGGCGCCCGGACTATTCTCGCCTGGGGGTATTACGGCAGCGAGTCAAACGACTACAGGGCGGAAAATGCCCCCCTCACCTGGGCGCGGACCTGCGAGGCGTTCTCCCGCATACGGGGATTTGAGCGCGACAGGATACTTGCGGAGAACAGAAAAAAATATAGAATATAGAGTAATAAAGGCTTCAGCGCGGTAACTCGCGCTGAAGCCTTATTATTCAGACTATCTCAAGGAATTCGCGTGAGGGGGCCTCTTGGGCGTTTATGATGGAGGGGAAATTGAAGAAATAGAAAGGATTTATATCAGTTGATGTCGGCCATGAATTTCGTCAGAGAATTTTCGTTTATTTTCTGCATCTGTTTGAGAAGCGACGCTATATCGGTTTTGCCGTTTTCAAAATAGCCCGAGAGACCGGTTATTAGAGAGGGTCCGGAATACTTCAGAAGATACCCGATGTTGTCGTGTATGATCTGCAGGCATTCGTATGAGCCTGAGTCACGTGCGGTCTTGCCCTGAAGTGTTATGGTGAAATATGAGGGCATGAGGGCGGTATCGGAATAGTAGGCACTTGAGTAATAGGACATCGCTTCAAGTATAACGCCGGTGCGCTCGGTATCCTCGTTGGTTATCGGGATGATTATGCTGTGCCCGTTCGGCGAGAGGCAGAGATACGGATCGTCTTCCTCATACTTCGGGAGCGGGAGGATTCCGTAATTAACGGTGCCGGAGCGGAAGAGGCTCGCACCCTGCTTTAAGATTCCCATGTAGAAGAGTGCCTTGCCGTTGGCGAATGTGTCGGCGGCGGAGGCGTCGTCCTGATAGATAACTCCCTCGTTGTTGAATTTATTCATGATGCCGAGGAAGACATCAATAAATTTATCCTGTTCTTTATAGCAGTATAGGTAAGGCATCCCGTCGCTGTCGACTTGCATCGGGGAGATGCCCGCCGATACCATCATCGCCTCGCAGAGCGATATGGCGCGCACTGAGAAGCCGTATGTATCCTTGGCGTTACGGATGCCGTCGCCGTCGTCCTGGTAAGCACCGGCCGATATGGTGTTCATAGTCTCAATGGTCCACTTGCCGTCTCTCACTGTCTGGTAGAGGTCGCCGAGCTGCAGCTGCTCGACGTAGTCCTGGTTGAAATAGACGGCGCGGGTATTGTCCATGCCGTAAATTACGGCGTCGCTGAAGGTGTAATAAAGCTTGCCGTTTATTGAGCAGTCGCGGACGGCATTCTGGTCCCACCAGGGCATGTCGAGGTGGATTGTGTCGACGGTGTTAAGGTCTGTCGCGTAGGCGATGACAGAGGGGATATTGTCGAGAGTTATCATTATTATATCATATGTCTTCTCGCCGGCGGCCAGAAGCGTTTTGATCTGTGTGGTGTCAAGCTTGAATTCGGCTATATTTATGCCGAGTTTATCGGTAAGCAGCGAGTTGCGTGTGAAGATGGCGTCGTTGATGACTTCGCCCGTCATTTCGGTTGCCGTCATCTTGTTGTTAACGTACTTGGTTGTGTTAAGCCCATCGTTGGCGACATTCATGGTGTAGTTGTCGTACTTTAAGTCGGGGATATCGAGCACGTACGGATTCTCGGTTTCGGCAGTTGTCAGCTCTTCGGTTCCGGCAATAGTACCCGCAGCAGTTGTTTCGGTCTGCCCGGCGTCCCCGGCGGTGCAGGCGGCAAGAGACGCCAGCATGATGAGAGCCAGTGTAAAGGCAAGGATTTTTACGCTTTTCATTATCAGGTCCTCCGTGATTTTTTTAGCGGCTAATAAATAATGGTGGAAACTCAGCAAAGCATCTGTTTGCATTATAACGATTATGTTGAAACGTGTCAATGATGCACGAAAGATATTAACAGATTGTTAATGTTTGAAGAAAGAAAAAAGCTATTGTGACAAGTGATAACGCAGGTGTGACTGATGCGCGGAAAGCTTAGCTGCATTATTAATAATATGTTATAATTATCGTGATTAATATTTCCGGGGAAATAATGCGAGCAGGTCAACCCGGAATAAACCGCTGCTGGCGGTGTGGAGGAAATGCAATGATAATAACTGTAGACTGCGGAACCACGAACATGCGCTGCCGCCTCTTTAACGGGACTGTGCTTCTTGATGAAGTCTGCCGCCGGGCGGGTGTGCGGAATACGGCTTTTGACGGTACCGCCGATTTTTTAAGGGCTTCTCTTAAAGATTCGGTATCCGAGCTGCTATTACGCAATTCGCTTAAAGAGAGCGACATCGAGGTCATAGTATCCTCGGGGACGCTGGCCTCGGACGTCGGAATTTATACCGTTCCTCATGTTTTGGCGCCGGTCGGAGTAAATGAAAGCGCCGCGAACGCACGCCTGGTCACACTTGACGATATAACCGCGATCCCGATTCTCTTCATCCCGGGTGTAAAGACCCTGCCCGGCGAAGGCGAGACCGACGGGGAGAAAATAATTGAGGCCCTTGAGTCGATGAGCGGCGAGGAGTGCGAGACATACGGAATAATGGCCCAGCTCGGCCTTGACGGTGATTTTGCCATATCCCTGCCCGGCTCGTACAACAAGGCAATGGAGATAAACGGCGCGGGGCAGATTATTTCTATTAAGACGGGTATGTGCGGAGAATTTATCGCGGCTGTCGCCGAGCATACGCTGCTGCGGCGGTTTCTGCCGCAGCCGGTGATAAGGACTATAATCCCGGAAAAACTGTTAGCAGGGTTTGACTACAGTCTGGGGCACGGGGTGTCCCCGACGCTGATCAAGGCGAGAATGGTGCGCTTCATGCGGAACTGGAGCGAGGACGAGGCGGCGAATTTTTTCGTCGGAGCGATACTTAAGGACGATATCGTAATTACAAAGGAAATCTGCCACGGTGGCGGGAATATAGTGATCGGCGGCGGTAATCCGCTGCGGCATATATTCGCCCTTTTGCTTGAGCACGCGGGGGTGAGCGGCATAGTTGAGATAAGCGACGAGGTGGCGCATGTGGCGCCGAGCATCGGCGCGATGAAGGTATACGAGGCATACCTGAGAATGAAACATAACTGAAAACAAAAAACGAGGCAGCGGACAGTTCCGCTGCCTCAGATTGAAGACATAAGGGTACGCGACTTCTTTGAAATAGGAGCGGATTTTTTTCGATATCGGCAAAAAGCTTTATATAAAACAACAAAAAAACATTGAAATCGTAATGATATCAATGCTTTTCTTTTTTATGGTCGGAGTGAGAGGATTTGAACCTCCGGCCTCTTGGTCCCGAACCAAGCGCTCTACCAATCTGAGCCACACCCCGGTTATAAATTATAATGTAACTTTTATGCTTAATGCGGTCAGCGGGTAAATATAATGTAACCTTAAGACTATGCATGAATGCTTTAGAAGTATATCACAGAGCAGTTGCTTTGTCAATATGTTTTATGAAAAAAGACTCTTCTTCATAATTTTTGGAAAGATTGTTCACAATATGTTTTCTTGCATTTCGGATGAAGTTATGATAACATATAGGCGTTACAGAGGATGCTGCGGCTGCTGATACACTGATTGCATATAAAGGTTTTCACCGCAACTGGAAAAAATGTGCATGATTGCGGGCAATATATTGATTTATTTACAATTAGTTCACATAATTCTAATGCAGCATTCAAAATAATATTGTAAAATCTTATTACAAATCTAATTCATGGAGGCAAGTATGTTCAATAACAAGAAACTCGGCATCAGACTTGTTGCGATTCTCATGACTCTTCTCATGACAGTTGCAATATTCGCTGGATGTTCCGACAAAGATGCACGTGCAAAAGCTGAAGCTGCTCAGTCACAGGCTGACGTTGCCAACGCTGCTGCCGCCGCCGCAAATGCTGCCGCACAGTCGGCTGCTGACGCTGCCGCTGCTCTCGCTGCTCAGCTCGCTGCCGCACAGGCTTCCGCTGACTCTGCGAAAGCTGCTGCTGAATCTGCGAAAGATGCTGCTGCCGCTGCTCAGAGCGGACTCAGCTCGTATATCAGCGGTGATAACAAGCCTGTCACAGGCGTTATTACCAATGATGAGCAGAAGAAAGTTACCGATTACATCAACTCGACAGTACTCGGAGAACTCTCCCAGCTCAAAGTCAAGTATCTCACCGTACGTTATCTCTGGTACACAGAGGCTAACTACAACAGAATAGCAAAGATGTTTGATGACGCTTACATGGACATTTACAGAGCAACCACAATTGACGGTGTCAAGGGCGTTATCGCTAAACTTACCACTGATGTTGCTGCTATTCAGAACATCGTTTCGGACGCTGAAGCAATCCAGGCTCAGATTAAAGCTTTCGGCGATGTGGATACCGACCTGTTCACTACACAGGCAACAAGCGTTTCCAATGTTCGTACCGCATACTCACAGTGGCTCCTTATATACAAGAGCTACTTCCAGGCAAATGGCCTCAAAGTTGATAACTATAATTCAACTGTAGCTAATGAAAACAGCAAGGCAGCCATTGATACTTACGTTCTCAAGACATTCGGACTTGACACCGTAACGCTTGGATATGCTGAAAGCAAGATTGTAACGCTCAAAGCATATGCAAAAGATACTGTTTCTGTGGCTGTATACAACGCTGTAAAAGAAATTTGGAACGCAACAGATTACAGCACAATAAAAACCAAGAGCGAATTAATTCAAAACGCTTACAATCTTTACAAAATATTCATGACAGCCAACGGCGGTGATGGATCTTCTATTAAGACAGCCGAAGATAAGAGCTTAACGCCCACCACACTTACTGGCGAACAGTTCGTGAAGCAGTTCGTTCTTGTACTGTATGATAACTGGTTCGAACAGTATAAGACTGCTGCCGCGGCACTTGTCAACACACTGCCCGATTTCTTCATGAACGGCACCAACCCTGGCATGTTTGAAACACTTGCGGGTTCATATCTTGGCATTTATGACACCGCTGCTGTTACCGCAAACTATACAGTAAACCTCGGCGCTATTGCCGTAAAGACATCGGGTGATTCGACACTCAAAAATGAGTTCAATAAGGTCGCTGTACTTAACAACGCAGAATTTCTTAACCTGACATACAGCGGAAGTTTCAAGGGTACACTCAGTCTTGAGGACGCTTATCTGCAGGTTGATAATTATGTAGCAAGAGCTATGGCTGAGATGGCATCACTTTATTACAGCAAAATTGCTATCGCGTCAATACAGAGTAACCTTGCCAGCAAAAAATCTGAAGTAGACACATATGCAAACAGCACAGACCTCGTTTACAAGGATTTCGACAAAGCATTTGCAACTGAATATAAAGCAGCTATTGATGCATATACATCAGAGATCGCTAAAACTGCAATGAAGACATATGAAGAACTGAAGGCTACAACCAACATCGAAAACATCAGAGTATTCGCTGTTGACACCCAGGCAGCCGGAAGTGTGAACGATGTTAAGACCACATACAACAATGCAGTTCTTACGATGATTACCAAAGCCATGAACGAAGCAGTCAAGAGTGCCAGCAGCGAATATGCACTCAATGTTGACAATGCTAATGACCTCAAAGCTTTCTATGAATTTAAGAAAGCTCTTTGCACTAATCTTACAGCTTACGCTGCATCCATGGATGCATGGAACGACCCGATTATCGTAAAGATGAGCGATGTCCGTGTAGCTCGCGGCGGTTCTGCTATAACAGATGCTGAAGCCAACACTCTGAAGGCAGCCAATAAAGCCATCGACACATCGTTCCGCACCGCCGTTATGGCGCTCAAGTATGACAGCTTCAGCGCAACGACATACCAGGCAACCAACGCAAAGGGAAAAGTTCTCTATTACAATAAAGACACTTCAGACAAAGCTCTGACAACAAAGGATAATGCTCCGCTCCTGAACGGAAAGAATCCTCTCAATGTCACAGTTGATAAGATTGTTGTTGCAAAAAATAAGGTTGTATCACTGTACGCAGAATATGCAGACAAGATGCTCAAGAATACAGCTGATCTGTGCAGAACACAGGTAAGCGAGTATATTGATAAAACACTTGCGACATACAATACTAACTATGCCGGCGACTCAACAGTGGATAAACTGAACATCAAAGCTGACATTGAAAAATATGTAGCATATGTAAAGGGTATGGCTACCCTGTCAACAATAGGCACATTTAATCCCGCACTCTACAGCCTTGAAAGCGATTCCATCGCAGAAGGAATTTCAATTGATGCTATCGTCGCTGACGGTTATGCTCTTGAGGTAACCGATACCAACACTTATGCACTTCATGTTGCTGACTATTATACCGCTGCAACAGCTAATTATATTGCAACGGATGATGCAACAAGCTATGCAAAGCGTTCAGACGCCAAGCTGACTGAATATTCCAATATGGTTATCAACAAGACCGTCGATGCAAACCTGAACAATGTCAGAGTCCTTGCCTTCTACAAAGACGAGGCTATTGTTAAGCTCGACAGCATTCTTGCTTCTGTTAAGGGAACATGGGATGCAACAAAGGGTGAATGGGTTGCTGGAAAAGCTCCGTTATATACCTATGACTACTATTCCAGCCGCAAGGTTATGTATCTCAGCGAAGTTGATAAAGTATATACAAGACTGGCTGACGCTATTAAGTCTGTAACTATGCTTGATGAAGATGTTATCAATAAAGCTGATCCGTTTGCTGCCGCTATAGCTAAAATTGATTCAATTTCAATCCTTACCGGCAATCCTCAGGATAACGAGAAAGCATCTAAATCCAATGACGATTACAGCTTCAAGGTTGCATTTGCACGTTACTATGCAGTCGACGTAAATGCAGCGCCTTTCATAGCTCCTTACAACTGGGCAGCATACAACGCACAGTAATTAAATCAACGAACGGTTGATTATACCCCCTCCCGAAAGGGAGGGGGTATTTTTTTGCGGAAACGGGAATTGCTACTTTGTCCGGGATATGCATATAATTAAAAGAATAATATATTATGAAAAGACGAATTCAGTATACAAAGAAGGAGCAGCGCGTATGGATGGGATAAAGAGTATAAAGCGGGTTTTCAGTATAAAGGACGGGAGGAGCGAGCTGCTTTACGGAAAAATTGAAGTACCAGAGGCAGCGGATTCAGATGTTATAAATTCGAAGTATTTTAATGAGTATTATGCGAAGATAGCGCGGTGCTCTGAGGAATGGGCCGGGAAATATGCGGAGGATGAAATAAAAAAAGAGCTTGGCAGCCTTGATGAACACGACCGGAAGTTCAGGTTCAGACGTTATGAATATTATGTAAGCTATAAAGCTGATGAAAAAAAAGAAGGAGTTCTTTCGGTTGACCTGACTTTCAACCTTGTAAGGTGCAGAAAAGTATTGGAGCGGAAAGTAAAAAACAATATATGGGATACGCGCTGCATGCTTATGATGCGACATGCAAGAAAAAAAGAAAAATAATAATTATGCTTTGTACAATATGATGAAATTGAGCCGGAACGCTTGAAATATTTAAAATTATAGTGTAATATATAGTATGGTGTTAAATATTTGACATTGTACTTCTCTCGTGTTTAAATGCGAATTAAAACAATAATGAAGCAAAATAGAATATTTGCTAAAAATAAGCTTATGGCTTTATTTTTATTTGAGTTTTATATTGGAAAGAATAGATAACAGCGCGGTGTATGCTAGAAATCCGACAGGAGCCGGCGGTAAAACGGTTCAGATAACCAAGGTCGTTTATGATATTTAAGGATGGTGAACCAAGTGTCAAGTGAAGCTGTGCAGGCAATAAAAATTGCAGAAGAAAAAGCCGCAGCAATACGCTCTGATGCGGAAGCGGAAGCGCGGTTAATTTTAGCCCAGGCAAGAACAGCCGGTGAGGAGAATTGCAAAAAGACCGAGCAGGATTCGCGCGCGGAATTAAAAGAGATGCTTGCTCAGATGAGGACAAAAGCAGCAGGACTTATTGAGAAGTCACGCAGCGAGGCAGCCGAGGAAGCAGCTGCAATGAGAGCCGCATCGGAGCCGAAAAAAGCTGCAGCTGCTAAGCTGATTATCCGGAGGCTTGTGGAAAAATGTCAATAAGCCCGATGAAAAAGCTGACGCTGATTCTTCCGCGCGGGGATACTGACGCAGTAATGCGCAGGCTGATGTATCTGCGGTGTGTTGACGTGTCAAAGGTCAGCGAGGATGCGTCTGCAGGTCTTACGACATACCCGGGCGAGGAAAAGGTAGCTGAACTTACAAAACTGCTCACCGACATAGGGTCGGCTATGCAGTCGCTCGCAAAGTATTCTATGCGCAAGAAGCCGCTTTTCGCAGGGCGGGTCAATATAAATCTTGAAGAATTTACCGAGTCGGGCAGATACAGCGCCGCGCTTGAGACAGTGAAAAGGGTCAACGACAGAATATCCGACAGGATAGTGAGAAGCGCCGGAGCATCGAAGATTCATGAGAAAATAACCGAGCTTGAACCTTGGGCTTCTTACGATCTGCCGCTGAATTTTACAGGTACCGGGTTCACCGTGTTCATGCTCGGGTCTTTCCCGGCCAGCATTACGAGCGAAAAATTCACATTTGATGTTACAGGAGCCGGCGGAGCTGTAGATATATTAAAGCAGGACGAGAAGGCCAGCTATGTAAGTGTCGTTTGCCATAAAGCTGACGAAGAAAGCGTAACGCGAGCACTGGCGAAGCTTGGTTTCACCAAAGCGGTTTTCAGGGAAATGGACAAAACCCCGCTTGAGATGATCGCGGAATATAACAAGGTTTTCGCCGATGAATCGACGGCAGCTGCACGTGATGAGGCTGAACTGAAAGAGCTGGCGGGAAACCTCACCGATATCGAGATTCTACATGACGCAGTGACGACAGAGCTGAATGCCGCAAAGGCAAAGCTGAGACTTGCGTCGACAGAGAAATGCACGCTGCTATCGGGCTGGGTACCGGTGAAAAACGAGGAAAAAGTCGTTTCTCTGCTTGGGAAATACGAGTGCGCTTATGAACTCGGCAATCCTGATGAAGGTGACACTCCCCCGATACTGCTCGAAAACAACAAATTTGCTAAAAATTTCGAATGGGTAGTCGGGATGTACTCATACCCGAAATACGGGAGCTACGACCCGACATTCATAATGGGTATTTTCTACTGCATCATATTCGGAATCATGTTTGCCGACGTGGGATACGGGCTTGTACTTGTCGCCGCATGCTTCGGCGGGGTAAAGCTGTTCAAGCCGCGGGAAGGAATGAAACGATTTCTTCTGATGTTCGGTTACTGCGGGATTTCCTGCATGATAATGGGAGCTCTTTTCGGCGGATATATGAGCGATATGCCGCAGCAGATCATGGCTAACCTTATGGGAATAGAAAATCCTCCGAGTTTTGCACTCCTGCTTGACCCGCTTACCAATCCGCTCGGTTTTATTCTGGTTTCACTTGCTACGGGCGGCGTGCATCTTATCGTCGGTATGGCGATAAAAATGTATGTTACCTGGCGCGACGGGCATAGGCTTGACGCTGTGCTTGACACTGTTCCGTGGTGGATACTTTTTGCCGGACTGATTCTGCTTTTCCTCAATCCCCCGATAGGAATATGGGTGGCAATTGCGGGTGTTGCGGCGCTTGTGCTTACACAGGGGCGCAAAAAAAAGAATATAGTCATGAAGTTATTAAGCGGACTATTGAGCCTTTACGGACTTATAAACTACCTGTCTGACCTTGTATCTTACTCACGAATCATGGCACTGGGCCTCGCTTCGGCGGTTCTCGGACAAGTTATGAATATCCTCGGCACAATGGTGGGGAACAGTGCCATCGGATTAATATTCATGATTTTAATATTCATTGTCGGGCATGGGCTTAACATTGCCATTAACGTGCTGGGGTCATTCGTCCATACAAGCCGCCTGCAGTATATAGAATTTTTCGGCAAATTCTATGATGAAGGCGGAAGAGCATTCCAGCCGATAATGCCGGCCGACCAGTATACCGTTGACGAAAAATAATAAAATCAAATTATAAAAGGAGTTTTACCTAACAATGAGCAGCTTTTTTATGAATATCCTGACAGTCGCGGCTGAAAATGAGGAAGTCCGCTACAGATTTGCTGATTTTATCCGCGAAACTACATCGGGAATCAACTTTGCGCTTCTCGGAGCGGCAATTGCCGCAGTCGTGTCGGGTATCGGCAGTGCACTTGCGGTAAGCAGAGTCGGTGAAACGGTTTCCGGACTTTTGTCAGAAAAGCCCGAACTCTTCGGTAAGGCGCTTGTTCTTCAGGCTATTCCCGGCACACAGGGACTTTACGGCTTTATCGTTGCATTCCTGATTGTACTGAAACTCGGTTTCTTTGGGGGGAATGTTCCCGATCTTACATTTGCCCAGGGTATGTATTTCGTTTTTGCGTCGCTTCCGGTCGGTGTAGGCGGGTATTACTCTGCTATAAGACAGGGACGTGTTGCCGCAGCGGGAGTTACACTGCTTGCAAAGCAGCCTGAAGCCAGCGGAAAAGCAATCACATCTGCGGGACTTGTTGAGCTTTACGCCATCTTCGGTCTGATTGTTTCTCTGCTTCTCGTTCTGTTTGCACCTATCGCTTAATCCTATCCGGCGTGCCGGCTTGCATTTACCGAAGAAAGGACTGTGACCTTTAATGACAGGGCTTGATAAAATCACATCAAGAATAATAACCGAGGCTGAGGCCGACGCGAAAAAGACGCTATCTGATGCCGCTCTTGCCGCGTCTAATATTTCTGCGGAATACGCGGCGAGGTGCGAGGAGATTCGCGCCTCCCTCGGAGCAAACGCCGAACGCGAGGCAGCCGACATTATTTCACGCGCCAAATCGGCGGCGGCTATGGATAAACGCAATATCATGCTCTCTGAGAAAAGCCGCCTAATTGACGGCGCTTTCGCTGAGGCAAAACGCCAGATCCTTTCAATGCCGGACGATAAATATGTTGAACTGCTCTCCTCACTCCTCGCGTTCTCACTGCTCGACCAGCTTGAGACCGAGCGCGTAAACCGCGAGCTTTACGGTGAGACCGATTTGCCTGAGATCGTTAAATATGAGGTAATACTCAATAAAACCGACCGTGAGAAGATAGGCCGTTTGCTGATTGACAGCGTAAGGCGTATTTTAATCGGCAAGGTGGACCGCAAAAATATCGACAAACTTGCACTCTCAGAGAATACCGCCGACATTGAGGGCGGCGTCATCCTTAAATACGGCGACGTCGAAACAAATTCCTCAATCGAAATGATGCTCGATACCTTAAGGGAGACTATTGAACCCGAAGTCTGCAAAACCCTGTTCGGATGACGGGGGGAAGCGCTGGGGAACTTTTGAAAAAGTTCCCCAGACCCCTCAAAACTTTTCAACAAATTATTATTTTGAATTCATAGATACACTGTTGTACTGACGGTTTCTTAAAGTATTTGTTAATGAGGTAAACGACACCTTAGATTTAATAATTTGTTGAAAGTTTTTGAGGATTCTCAAGGGACTTTTTTCAAAAAGTCCCTTGAGCGGGGGTACGGGGGCAGAGCCCCCGCCGCCTCCAAATACTTGTGATGGAGAAAGATATGCCGGGAAGATATAATGATAATGAATACATGTACAGCTCGGCAAAGATCCGGGTGCTTGAAACGCGGATGCTCGGGCACGAGGGCTGTGAGAGGCTTCTTACGGCGCCTGACGCCGACGGGGTGCTCAGTATGCTATCTGACTACGGGTATACGATAGTTAAAAAGCAGGGGGAGACCGAGGGGAAGAGCCGTGTCGACCGGGAAGCGACGCTGATGTCGGCGCTTGCCACGGGATTCAATGAGATTACCGGTATGATACCCGATCCGCTCGTTGTTAGGTTTTTTCAGTATAAATATGACTGCAACAATATAAAGGCTGCGATAAAAGCCAGGGCGCGCGGGATAGATCCCGGCGAGATGCTGTTCCCTGTCGGGACGGTGAAAGCTGAGGCGGCGTTTGAGGCGGCGAGGACGGGAAACTACGACGATTTTCCGAATCATATGGCACTTGCCGCAAAGGAAGCGGCTGAGGTCTACCTTAAAACAAAGAATCCGCAGGAAATTGACTTAATAGTTGACAGGGCCTGCTTTTCTGATATGCTGGAGGCGGCGGAAGAGACCGGGGTGCCGTTCATTATCAGGTATGTAAAGACTCTTATTGACCTGACGAACATCATGATGTGCATACGCGTGCAGAGAATGAAGGCCGGGAATACTGGGCGGGGACTGATTGAATCCTCGGTAATAGACGGCGGTATGCTCGGGCGGGAATTCATACTTGAAGGTTATAGTAAAGGTGAGGACGGGTTTCTCGCAGGACTTATGGGAACAACTTACGCAAACTTTGCCGGGGCAGCGAAAAACGGTGCCGAGCTCTCGAAGATAGAGCGGGAGGCCGACAGGTTTATAATGAATATTGTCCGCGAGGTGAAGTGGGTTCCGTTCGGCGCTGAGCTGTCTTGTGCATACCTCGTCGGGCTTGAGTACGGACTTAAGAACGTCCGCATAATAATGGCGGGGAAGGAAGCCGGACTTACTGACACCGTGATCCGCGAAAGGGTGCGTGAGATGTATGTATAAAATCGGGATAATCGGAGAGAGGGACAGCGTGCTCGGTTTTATGTCGCTCGGCTTTTCGGTACACGAAGCTAAGGATGCAGACGAGGCTGCGGTGACACTTCATACGATAGTAAGCACTGGGGAATACGCGATTATTTTTGTAGTCGAGAATTACGCGGAAAAGATTGCAGAGGACATAGCGAAATACCGCGACAACCCGCTGCCGGCGATAATATCGCTGCCGGGGCAGTCCGGGAACACCGGATACGGGCTGGCGGCAATAAGGAACGCCGTTGAGCGCGCGGTCGGAACCGATATTGTGTTTAAGAAATAGAGAGGGCATAAAGATGGTAGAAGGTAAAATACTGAAGGTCTCGGGGCCTCTCGTCGTCGCCGAGGGTATGCGCGAGGCGAATATGTTCGACGTGGTGCGCGTCGGCGAAGGCGGCCTTATCGGTGAAGTTATTGAAATGCACGGAGACCGTGCCTCAATTCAGGTTTATGAGGAGACCGCGGGAATCGGGCGCGGGGACAGAGTTGTCTCTACCGGCGTTCCCCTTTCGGTTGAACTGGGGCCCGGGCTTATTCAGAATATTTACGACGGCATACAGCGTCCGCTTGAGACTATTCGCGACAAAGTGGGTTCAAACCTCACGCGCGGAATCGACGAGCCGGCTCTTGACCGGACGAAAAAGTGGCACTTTGAGGCCGCGAAAAAGTCCGGAGATACGGTGTCGGGCGGCGACATTCTTGGATATGTCCACGAAACCGAGGTCATGCTACACCTCATTATGGTTCACCCGAAGAAGAAGGGGACTATAATTGAGCTCAAATCAGGTAGTTTCACGGTGACAGAGCCGATCGGTCGGATTAAGCTTGCCGACGGAACAATTGAAGATATAACGCTTATGCAGAAGTGGCCGGTCAGAGTGGCGCGGCCGTACCGTGAAAAACTGCCGCCGGTGGAGCCGATGATCACAGGCCAGAGAAACGTCGATTCGCTTTTCCCGATAGCGCGAGGCGGTACAGCCTGCATACCGGGGCCTTTCGGCTCGGGAAAGACTGTCGTTCAGCATCAGCTTGCTAAGTGGAGCGACGTCGACCTTGTCGTTTACATCGGCTGCGGAGAGCGCGGCAACGAAATGACAGACGTTCTGCGGGAGTTCCCTGAACTGGTCGACCCTAAAACCGGGAAGTCGCTCATGCAGAGAACGGTTCTTATCGCAAATACATCAGATATGCCTGTCGCGGCGCGCGAGGCGTCGGTTTATACGGGCATAACGATTGCAGAATATTACAGAGACATGGGCCACACGGTGGCTGTTATCGCTGACTCTACCTCGCGCTGGGCCGAGGCGCTGCGCGAGATGTCGGGCCGCCTTGAGGAAATGCCGGGCGAGGAAGGATATCCCGCATACCTTACCACGCGTATGGCGCAGTTCTACGAGCGCGCCGGAAAGGTCGTATGCCTGGGAGACGGAAACAGGCAGGGGGCACTTTCTGCTATCGGCGCGGTATCTCCCGCCGGCGGCGATATTTCAGAGCCTGTCACACAGGCGACGCTCCGCATTGTCAAGGTTTTCTGGGGACTTGACGCACAGCTGGCTTACAGAAGACATTTCCCGGCCATCAACTGGCTGAACTCATATTCGCTTTACCGCGACCGGCTTGAGGGCTGGTTTTCCGACAATGTTGCGTCCGACTGGAACGGGCAGATCAGCCACTGCATGAAGGTGTTGCAGGAGGAAAGCAAGCTTGACGAAATTGTCAAGCTGGTGGGTATCGACGCGCTGTCAGCCGACGACAGACTGACGCTTGAGGTCGCAAGATCTATCCGCGAGGACTTTTTGCAGCAGGACGCAATGGGTGATGTGGACAGCTACTGCCCGCTCGAAAAGCAGTACGCGCTGCTGAAGCTGATATTCTCATTTGAGGATAAGGCAAAAAGCGCCATCAAAAAGGGCGGCGACATTCAGATGATATCCGACGCGCCGGTGCGTGAGAAGATCGGACGCGCAAAGGAGATTCCGGTTGACATATATAAAGCGGAATATGAAAAAATAGACAGTCAGATCACCGCAGAACTCAATGCAATAGTCGCTAAAAGCGGCACAGTCGCCCAGGGTTCAAAAGACTGAAAGGAATCACCGAAATGATCAGAGAATACAGAACAATTGAGGAAGTCGCCGGCCCGCTTATGCTGATCCGGCAGGTCGAGGGCGTCAAATACGACGAGCTCGGCGAAATAGAGCTTCCGGGCGGCGAGATACGGCGCTGCCGCGTGCTTGAGGTCAACGGGCGCAACGTACTTGTACAGCTCTTCAACTCGGCCGCCGGCATCAATCTTTCAAGCAGCAAGGTGAGATTCACCGGCCACGGCGTTCAGCTCGGGGTTTCAGAGAATATGCAGGGGCGCGTTTTCAACGGTATGGGCGAGCCTATTGACGGCGGAGCGCGCATTATCCCCGACAAGATGATGGACATTGGCGGCACGCCGATAAACCCCGCCGCAAGACTATACCCTTCGGAATTCATTCAAACCGGTATTTCAACCATTGACGGACTTAATACCCTCGTCCGCGGTCAGAAGCTGCCGATTTTCTCGGGCTCGGGTCTCCCGCACGCCCAGCTTGCCGCGCAGATCGCGCGCCAGGCCAAGGTTCGCGGTAAGGACACGAAGTTCGCGGTCGTCTTCGCCGCGGTCGGAATCACATATGAGGAAGCCGACTTCTTCATCTCAGACTTCAAGCGCACCGGAGCCATCGACCGTACTGTTCTCTTCATGAACCTCGCGTCAGACCCCGCTATTGAGCGTATCACCACGCCGCGTATGGCGCTGACCGCCGCCGAATACCTGGCTTTCGACTGCAATATGCACGTGCTGGTCATAATCACAGACATCACGAACTACGCTGAGGCGCTGCGTGAAGTCTCGGCCGCCCGCAAGGAAATCCCGGGACGCCGCGGCTACCCCGGATACCTTTACACCGACCTTGCCACAATGTACGAGCGCGCCGGCCGGAAAATGGGCTCAGACGGCTCGATTACAATGATACCGATCCTCACAATGCCCGAGGACGACAAGACGCACCCCATCCCTGACCTCACCGGCTATATCACCGAAGGCCAGATAATACTGTCGCGCGAAATGTTCCGCAAGGGATATCTGCCCCCCGTCGACGTTCTGCCCTCTCTCTCACGTCTTAAGGACAAGGGAATCGGCGCCGGCAAGACCCGCGAGGACCACTCGAACACGATGAATCAGCTCTTCTCAAGCTACGCGCGCGGCAAGGAGGCAAAGGAACTGATGGTTGTCCTCGGCGAGGCAGCCTTAACACCAGTCGACCGCCTCTACGCCAAATTCTCAGATGAATTTGAAGCAAGATATATCAACCAGGGCTTCCATGAAAACCGCACAATTGAGGAGACTCTCGACCTCGGCTGGGAACTTCTCCACATCCTCCCCCGCAGCGAAATGAAACGAATCAAGCCCGCATTGCTTGAAAAATATTGGTAAGAGGCGCGCGGGGCTCTGCCCCGGACCCCGCCGGAACCCTTTTTTGAGAAAAGGGTTCCGGACCTCCCAAAAACTTTTCAAAAAAAATTTTATTTTGATTGCGGACAGGGCGATTTGATATTTGGATTTGGAGATCGCAGCAAACAGCGGTGAATTGTTTTGATTTAAAGTTCAAAAACGGCCTGTGGTTTGCTTAATAATATTTTTTTGAAAAGTTTTTGGAGATTCTTAAGAACCCTTTTTCAAAAGGGTTCTTAAGCGGGGGCGGCCGGGGGGCAGAGTCCCCGGCACTCACTCCCCATATCTCACAGAAAGGATAGGCACATGGCACAGCTGAGAGTTAATCCGACGAGGATGGAACTGAAGAGAATACAGGCGCGGTATGCGACGGCGCGGCGCGGTCACAAGCTGCTCAAGGACAAGAGAGACGAGCTGATGAAGAAGTTTCTTGACGTTGTGCGCGAGGACAAGGTCATGCGAGAGCGGGTTGAGGCGGGGCTTTCAGGAGTGTACCGTAGCTTTGCGGCGGCGAGCGCGGTATCGAGTCAGCAAACGCTGATGGAAGCGCTGATCATGCCGGGGCGGGAAGCAAGCCTTGACGTGAGCTATAAGAATGTAATGAGCGTCACAGTGCCGGAGTTCAAGATGGAGATACTCGGCGACGGGGGCGCGGCATCCTGCAACTACGGACTTGCGTTCACCTCGGGAGAGCTTGACGCATCGCTGCGCGAGCTGTCGGGGCTGCTTGAGCACCTGGTGAGAATGGCCGAGCTTGAGAAAACGGCGCAGCTGCTGGCGCAGGAGATAGAAAAGACGCGCAGGAGAGTTAACGCGCTGGAGTATATCATGATTCCGCAGTACCTTGAGACTATAAAATCAATCAAGATGAAGCTTGAAGAGAATGAGCGCGGGAATATCACGCGCCTGATGAAAGTCAAGGACATGATGATTGAGAAGAAGCTTGAGGAAAAGCACAAAGAGGACGATCTGGCGACGGAGGAAACCGGAGCTTGTGCTGAATGAAATAAAACAACCCGTTTGTGCGGGTTGTTTTATTATGAGAAAATAATAATTGACTATGAGGAAAAATATTGTTATAATAAATAAAATATACGACCGAGGGGTAAATTGACAAAATGATTATCACCAGTATCGACAAATATCGTTATTACGGGCCTCTGTTTGAAGGCGTTCGTATTATTCTGAAACATATGGGTGAGGACTACACTCCCGAATATATTCAGGGAATATCAGGGGCGGCTTTCAAGATCGCAGGCGGATGCCCGAGTCGGCCGACCTGTGTTTTTGATATGTGGACGACGGATTTTATTAAGTACCTGGGTTATGAAATAAGCGAATATCCCCCAACTGATGATAAGGGAAACGACATCTCCGATGCGATGATAGAAGCAATCAAAAAACATATAGATGGCGGCAAACCCGTTCTCGTCTGGAACACTTTCGCAACCGCAGAGTGGAATGTAGTCTCTGGATACGACAATGACTCCAAGCTCTTCATCGGCAAAGGAACATGCAGGGGCAAGGACGACTTCGCAATCGAGCCGTGGGACAAGGCGAGAAACTGCGACGTCGCTCCGGCACTCGGCGCTATTCTTATAAACCGGAAAATATCAGAGCTGAATAAAAGAGAAGCGGAAATAAATTCGCTGGTGAATGCTGTAAAGCATGCCCGGAAAGAAGTTCATGCAGAATCTGGGAGCATTGAGTTTTATAAACTTGAAGGTATACAGTCTTATAAGAAGTGGGTTGATATCTATTCACATGAGGGTGCTGACAGGGGTGTTGCCGACGCATATTGCCGTGATGTTTATTCATCTGTACGCAAAGCCGCGGTTAAATATCTGCGCGGGATTGCGGATGGATATGGCGGTCAGGCTTCCGAACAGTTAAAGAAAGCTGCAGATTGTTTTGAGCTTGAAGCAAAAGCACTGGACGCTGCAAAGCCTTTTATTACATGGAGTTCCCCTTGGGGTGTCGACGAGGAAAGAAGCAAAAAAGTGGCCCCGATATTAAAAGATGCCGCAAATAATTATGAAAAAGCAATTGTGAATATAGAAGAAGCATTAAAATTTTTAATGTAAGTTGCTAAGAATTAAGAAAAAAACACACCTGGATGGAAACGTCCAGGTGTGATTTTTAGAGATGTTTTTGTTCCTGTGTCAGGTTCTCAGATGTGTGTCCCGTGCGGTGATGTACTTTGACGTTAATGAATTTCATATAAAGAGCAAAGCCAATGTGTGAAAAGTTTTTAGGAGGTCCGGAACCCTTTTTTCAAAAAGGGTTCCGGCGGGGTGCGGGGTAGAGCCCCGCGGCGCTTCCCTTACTCCACCGTCACGGATTTCGCGAGGTTGCGGGGCTTGTCGACGTCGTAGCCTTTGAGGGCCGACATGTGATAGGCGAAAAGCTGAAAGACCGTGGCGGTGGGGAAGGGGGTTAGCAGGTCGTCGATGTCGGGGAGGATTATCTGGTCTTTTTGAGGTATCTGATATTTAGCGGCGAGAGCTGCTGAGGCGACAGAGAGGACGCGTGCGCCGCGCGCGGTTACCTCGCGGATGCCTGAGATGGTCTTCTCGCAGACGTGGGGCGCCGTGGTGAGGGCGACGACGGGCACGCCATCGGTGACGAGGGAGATGGTGCCGTGCTTTAGTTCGCCCGAGGCGTAGGCCTCGCTGTGGATGTAGGAAATTTCCTTGAGCTTGAGAGAGCCTTCGACGCAGAGGTCGTAGTCAATACCACGGCCGATATAGAAGAGGTGTTCGGCCATCATATAGTCGCGGGCGAAGGAGCGAATGGAATCACTCATGGTAAGCACTTTCGCGACAGCGGCGGGGATTTCATCGAGCATTTTGCGGCAGAGCTCGCGGACCTCGGACTCGGTCATTTTACCGGTGAGAAGGGCGAGGCGCAGGGCAAAGAGATAGAGAATCGAAATCTGCACGCTGTATGCCTTGGTGCTGGCGACGGCTATTTCAGGGCCGGCCCAGGTATAAATGACGCTGTCGGCCTCACGGGCGACGGATGAGCCGATGACGTTGACGATGGCAAGAGTATAGATGCCATTGGCCTTCGCATGGCGCAGGGCGGCTAAGGTGTCTGCCGTCTCGCCCGACTGGGATATGAGGATGACGAGGTCGTTTTTACGCAATATCGGGTCGCGGTAACGGAACTCGCTGGCGATTTCGACGTTGACCGGGACGCGGGCGAGTTTTTCGATGATGGTTTTGCCAATGAGCCCGGCGTGCATTGCTGTTCCGCAGGCGATGATGTGGATTCCCTCGAATTTTCCGAAGAAGTCTCCGTCGAGCTCCTTGACGCCAAAGTGGGGCAGGCCGTTTAAGATGCGGGGGGCGATGGTTTTCTTCAGCGCCTCGGGCTCCTCGTTGATCTCCTTGATCATGAAGTGGGGGTATCCGCCTTTTTGCGCCTGCTCGACGTTCCAGTCGACCTCTTCCATAGGCTGGCTGATAAGCTTCTGGTCCTTATCGTAGAAAACGATGTTTTGGCCGCCAATCTCGGCGACGACGCCCTCGGCAAGGCGGTAATATTTTTTCGTATGACGGAGTATCGCCGGGATGTCGGAGGCGATAAGTCCGCCGTCAGGAGCCAGTGCGGCGATGAGGGGACTGTCTTTTCTCATGGCGTAGATTTTTCCGGGGATATCGGCGAAAATAACCCCGAATGCGTATGAGCCGCGGATGAGATTCGTTGCCTTGAAAAGAGATTTTACCGGGTTGCCGGTTTTTTTGTAGTACAGGTCAATGAGTTTCGCCGCACGCTCGGTGTCGGTCTCGGAATCGAAGGTATAGCCCTGTAAAGCGAGCATTTCTTCGATTTCGGCGTAATTTTCAATGATCCCGTTGTGTACGAGGGCCAGATTTCCGGTGAGGTGGGGGTGTGAGTTGCGGTCCGAGGGCTCGCCGTGGGTGGCCCAGCGGGTGTGTCCGATGCCGCAGGTCGAGCCAAGGTCGCTGCGAGATGAAAGAATTTCGGCAAGACGGGAGAGGCGGCCTTTAGCTTTGACCGCTTTAATAGTGCCGTTCTGTAAAACGGCGACGCCGGCCGAGTCGTAGCCCCGGTATTCGAGGGACGAGAGGCCGTCAATTAAAATGGGGACGCTGTTCTGCGTTCCTGTATATCCTATTATTCCGCACATAAAAAACCTTTCCGGTGCCATCATTACGGCATCAAGGTTGTGCCGTATGTAAAAACTGATTGCCGGAACAATGCACCGTGCGTTTGAGTCTCTGGCTGCTCTCTGTTTTGCAGTTGCCCGCATATTTGGCCGCAGCCTGCGGCAGTCTCACTGCCGACGGGATATCCGCCGAAGACTTCGATAAATCCCGTTCCTCGTTAACCGCGCCATGGCGCGGTCTGGCGCTAAACTTCAAAATATTGCCGGTGTTTTTTACCTCCTTAATACTTTTTTACTATGTTTCCGGGGCCTTTCATTATGCTGCAGGGGGGGATGACGCCGCGGACAGAGGAAAGGGGATAAATACTAGTGTTCCGTCCGATGACGGTTCCGGGGTTGAGCACCGAATTGCAACCGATTTCGACCATATCGCCGACTATGGCGCCGAATTTTTTAAGTCCGGTTTCGATGTCGAGGCAGCCGGTGTGTACGCTGACGAGAGTTTTGTCGCTTTTGACGTTTGAGGTGATGGCGCCGGCCCCCATATGGGAAAGATGCCCGAGAATAGAGTCGCCGACATAGTTGAAATGCGGCACCTGTGCGCCGTCGAAGAGAATGCAGTTTTTGAGTTCGCATGAGTTGCCGACGACGGTGTTCCGCCCGACGATGACGCTGCCGCGGATGAAGGCGCAGTGTCTTATCTCGGCGCCGGTGCAGATGATGGCCGGGCCGCTTATCGAGGCGGTGGGGGTAGCTGTGGCGGTTTTTGCGATCCAGACGTTCTCGGCCGGGCGGTTGTATTCGTTCGGGTCGAGGGTCATGCCGAGAGAGATGATGAAAGCTTTGATTTTGGGCAGCACTTCCCAGGGGAAGGAGCAGCCGTCAAATACCGGGGCGGCGATTGTGTGAGCGAGGTCGAGGAGCTGATTTGTCATAAGGTCCTGCATATGGATTCCTCCTTTCATAGGTGATATTTATACTCAGGGATACGCGGCTTCTTTTCGAAGAAGCCTGGCAAGAAACTTTATACAAACATAACCATAATAATGCCGATAACAACGATATTATTGGTTAAATTGTTTAAAGCTTTTGCGGAGCTTTTCTTGAAAAGCGACCGTAACCCTTTGTCTATAAGCTGGGGCGGGGGCATCAATCGGAGTGGTTAAGTGAATAGACATATTCCTCAAGGCACATGCCATTCTGGCGCATAGCGGCGGCGTGGTACTGGCCGACGAAGCGGTAGTGCCAGGGCTCGTAGCTATAGCCGGTGGTGGTGACCTTGTTCTCGGGGTAGCGGAGAATGAAGCCGAATTTATAGGCGTTATCGGTAAGCCAGGTATAGGCGGGGTTCTGCGCGAAGGTCAGGTCAAGGTCTGTCATTGAGGAGCTGATGAGGTCGACGCAGAGTCCGCTCTGGTGTTCGCTCGTGCCTGCAACGGCAGAATAATTTTTGACTTTTTCAATGGCCTTAGCCATGGTCAGGCTCTTATCGGCGTTCATCTCTTTGCTGACGTAAGTGTTGAAGAGCACCGACTGCTTGGTGTAGGAGCGGTAACCGCTGGAGATGAAGATATCGGTGTATCCCGCAGCGTGCATCTCGGCGAACATGGCCTCGAGTGCCTTTTCGACGGTTTCGTCGGTCTGGATGTCGCCGCCGTAAAGCGTTAACGAAGTGTTGATACTGATGAGGTGCGACGGGACATAGTCAGAACCGAGGGCATTCGATTTGTTGACAAGCAAAAGATAACGGCTGTCGTCCGACGGGTCGAGGTATTTTTCGTATGTGCTGATGTCCGTCTTGAAGACATAGGCGGCAATTTGCTTGCGTATCTTGTCTTCCGAGACGACGGGGAGGTTTGCAACGGTGAAGTTGATGTCGGCATAAAGGGGCTTTGCTTCGGTGCTGTTTTCCAGCTTTTCACGCTCGACAATGATTTTGTTGACGCTGCGGTCAACTTTTACCGTGACGCCAACGAAGGTTGAGATAATGAAGTCGCAGGGGAGCCAGAGCTCATTTTCGTCAAGTACGGCCGGGGCGGACATGGTGAGAGTGGTGCCGTTGACGCTGGCAGTGTCGCTGCCCGGGACGAAAATGGCCCAGGCGCCTGAGTCGGAACTGAGTTTAAGCTCGGTGTAGCTGCCCGAGATTGTCATGTGGCAGAAATATGCCAGTGTTGTGGCGTTGAGATAAACAGTACCGTTTCTCACTGTATCAGTATATGGCACTGTTGTCTTTGATTCCATAACTACAGTGAAATCATCCTTGTTTTCGCTGATTCCGCAGGACCGCGAGATGAGGGCGATGATAACGGCGATAACGAGCAGGATGGCGACGGCAAAGTATGTGATCAGCTTTTTTTCTTTTTTTCGGCGCATTGCCTCAATTGGATTTATACGGCGGGGTATCGGTTCGGGCATTCTTCCGCCGTCTTCCGCGGGAGAGCCGGCGGGGCGGCCCTGATTCTGGGCGGATGGCTTGTGCGGCCCGGTGTATATATTGCGGCGGCGGGGCGCGTTGTTATTATTCATTATGTTTATCCGTTCCTTATGGCAATCGGTGGATTATTTTCCGGCTTTCTTCTCGATTATTATAAAATACGGCGAGGTCGGAGAATTGAGGATTTTAAGCTCTGTGGCGCAGAGCTGCCAGCGGGGGAGGGTCGAGAGGTATTCGGTGATGAGTTTTCCCTCGGCATCTCCTTCGGCGTGGCCAGGATAAACGGCGACGCAGATGATGCCGTCGGGGGCGAGGAGCGATATCGCGGCCTCGATTGCCGGGAGTGTGGTTTCACGCAGCGTGGTTATGCTTTTGTCGCCGCCGGGCAGCCAGCCGAGGTTGAACATGCCGGCTTTTATAGGCTCGCTTACATATTTTTTCACATTATGGTGCGAATCATGTATGAGATTATAAATTTCGGGGCAGCCGGACTCCGCGAGGTGTTTTCTGGTGGAGTTCACCGCCTGCTCCTGTATGTCGAAGGCGTATACTTTTCCGGAGTCGCCGACGGTGTGGCAGAGGAATTCGGTGTCGTGGCCGTTGCCCATTGTGAAGTCAACGGCGACGTCACCCGGGTGGAGGTGCTGGAGGATGAAGAATTTTTGCATTCCGAGGAGATCAAGCATGGTTTTTTTCCTTGGTCCGGCGGGGCCGGGGAGATTTTTGATGTTTAATTTATGAAGTACGGGGGTACGAAGGTATGGGGATGCGGTGACACTCTCTTGCCGCGTGGCAAGAGAGTGTCCAGAGAAACACGCGGAGAGGAACCGATGGTTCCTCTCCGGACTCCTCCTTCTGGTGATCAGAAGCCAGAAGTGTACCGGATCGGCAGCGTGTACGCCGGCGGGAATTATAACACTTACACTTAATTCAAGCTTCAGCGGATGACGAACGCCCTATACTGAGGCGGTTGTACGGCGGGCCTTCGCGTAATTTTACGCTACGGCGTAAGGCTCGGCTGATGGGGGGCAAAATTATTATTATCTATTTTAGTTTATCCCACATTTAACGTAACTCCGCGTCCCGGCGTCGTGACAGGGATGTGGGGTCCAATCACGACGCCGTGGTTCTTTAATGCATATCGGGTTTTGACGAGCAGCGAAGTTATTTTTATGGAAAGTTCTCGCCAGGCCTCTTTCAAGAGGCCGCGTAACCTCCGTTCCCCCGTCTATTGCTTATGCAGGTCTGAGCGGAGGAATTTCATGGCGCGCTCGACGGCGTCTTTGGAGTCGAGCCAGGGTTCGTCTGTATAGCGGTAATCGAATTTTTTACAGAACCAGTCGATGTCGCCGCGGAGTTTATCGAAGTAGGGTTCGACGACGGCGGAGGAAGCTTTGACGAAGTCAGGGTACTTTTTTTTATGAAGGCGTGACTTGCCGCATTCAAGGAGCAGGCGGTAATGGGGGAGGCAGAAATAGGGCTGGGATGAGAATTTTTTCGGGAAATTCTCATCGGTGTCCCAGAGGAGGACGATAGTTTCTATCATGTGGCCGAAGTTAAAGCCGATTCGGCGGCAGACATAGCAGTTTTCTTCAAGTTCGGAAATGCGCCGGGCGGCTTTTGCGCCCGGGTCGCCGAAAAGAGTCGAGCCGCCGGCGCCGGTCTCGGCGCGGAGTTCGTTCAGGTGGCTCTGCAGGGTCAGCGCCATGCCGAGGCGGTTTTTGCGGGTGAACATCATGTCGTAGTGGGTTCGGCAGAAGCCCTCGCGGTTTGTTTTTATGCGAACGTCGGGTTCCATCATCGACGCGCCGAGGATGAGGTCGAGTTCGTTGTTCTCGAGCATATTATAGAGCGCGCAGACCGGGCAGCCGAGCGAGTGATCGCTCGATGAGGCGTCGAAGGCCTCGTTGACCGGGATTGTGTAAATTTGTTCCATGGCGCTCCTTTCGGCATTACCCTTGAAAATGCGGCGGCGATATAGTATAATTGAAGTTGACAGGTCTTATATAACAATATTATTATAACATAAAAGCCTGTATCTTCAAGTGTAAATTTGTTTTTTTTGCGAATTGGAGCCTTTATGCAGACTATAAATACATGTACCGCCCTGCGGGACGGCGTTCTTGAATATATAAAAATCGACAATTTGAGCGATTTTGATGTCAGAAAAACTTTTGACTGCGGGCAGTGCTTCCGCTTCGAGCCGGTTGCCTCCTCGCGCCATGAGTGCGAATTTGCCGGTGTTGCCCATGGCAAGCTGATTTCAGCGGCCCAGGACGGGAATACTCTTTACATATACAATACGAACGAAGATGAATTTGAGAGGGTCTTTAGGCGGTATTTCGGGCTTGACACCGATTACGGAGCAATCGCAGACGATATTCTTTCACGTTCGGACAACCCGGCGCTGGAAAGTGCGGTGAGCGTCGGCCGGGGGATCAGGATACTCAGGCAGGAGCCGTGGGAGACGGTCTGCTCCTTTATTATTTCTCAGAACAACAATATCCCGCGCATAAAGAAGATTATTTCGGCTCTTTCCGCCCGGCTCGGGGAACGCATTTACTGTCCCGGCATGGAAGACCACGGCGGGTGCGGCGAGCTTTTTACTTTCCCGTCAGCCGGGGCGATAGTCGCCGCCGGCGTCGGCGTTCTTTCTGACCTTAAAACAGGATTCCGCGCTAGATATATTATGGACGCCGCCGAGCGCGCCGCAGACGGGCGGCTCGATTTTAAGTTCCTTACTGAAAGTGACGACACCGCTGCCTGCGCCGAACACCTTAAAACTGTCAAGGGCATCGGCGACAAGGTCGCCGCATGCGCTCTCCTTTTCGGATTCGGGAAATTTGACGCTTTTCCGGTCGACGTCTGGATAAAGCGCGTCATTGCCAGATATTTTGATAAATGCTTCGACAAGTCCTGCCTCGGGCCTTACGCGGGCATAGCGCAGCAGTACCTCTTCTACTATGAGAGATGGCTCGGGGGGGACGGGGAGACGAAGGGTACGCGGCTTTCTTGAAAGAAAGCCTGGCAAAGAACTTTTAAATAAGGATAGCAGCTCATTTTTTAAGTATCAAGCAATTAGAACAAGACAAACCGGCGTGAGCTGAAACCGGGTGTCAGCGAGCTTTGTGGCAAAACGGTAGACGCCTCTGACCGAGCCGTTTTGCCCGCTACACAAACCGGACACCGCCTATCCGCCGCGGCGCTGGCTCCGCTGGCGCCGCGGCGGCTAAAGGAGGAGTCCGGAGAGGAACTATTGGTTCCTTTCCGCGTGTTTCTCTGGTGACTCTCTTGCCACGCGGCAAGAGAGTCACACCGCACCCGAGGTTCGGAGGCGCCGGAGAAGCAGACACCTCATCCGCCGGCGAAGCCGGCACCTTCTCCTTAAGGAGAAGGCTGAGAATGAGACTTATACTAAAATAAACACAACAAGGCATTTTTCACGCTTAATTTTCATTGAAAACCACATCACGGTTTCCTGTTGTATTTTTTGACAAATCGTTGATAATATGCTATAATGATACGATATATAATTTGTGGGAAATCCCTGAAAAAATGAGAGGGACGCGTCCCCGAGCATTCACCGAGGTGTGCTATGGTAAAAATAACTGGTATTGAACCCGGCTCACCGGCAGCGAAGGCCGACATAAGAGCGGGCGACCTGCTTGTGTCGGTCAACGGCAACGGGATACGCGATGTTCTCGATTACAGGTTTTATCTCACCGAGAAAAAAGTTCTCTTGACATGTGAGCGGGACGGGCAGACTTATAACCTCACCATCCGCAAGGGCGAGTACGACGACATCGGCCTTGAGTTTGAAACCCCGCTGATGGACGGGAAGCATTCCTGCGCGAACAGGTGCATTTTCTGTTTCATCGACCAGCTGCCGAAGGGGATGCGAGATACACTTTATTTCAAGGACGACGACTCGCGGCTCTCCTTTCTGCACGGAAACTATATTACACTTACGAATCTTACCGAGAGTGATATTGACAGAATAATAAAGATGCATATTTCACCGCTGCGGGTGTCGGTGCATACGACTAACCCCGAGCTGCGCGTGACTATGATGAAAAACCGCCGGGCCGGCGAGGTGCTGTCTTACCTCGGACGAGCCGCGGCGGCAGGGATAAACATCGACGCGCAGGTGGTTCTCTGCCGGGGGATTAACGACGGCGCCGAGCTTGACCGCACGATGAGTGATTTACTGGCATACCGCCCGGCGCTCGGTAGCGTCTCAATAGTTCCTGCGGGGCTTACAGGGCACCGCGAGGGGCTTTATCCTCTCTCACCTTATACTGAGAAGGAATGCGCCGAAATAATCGGGCAAGTGGAACGCGCCGGGGACGAGTGTCTGAAAAAATACGGGACGCGGATATTTTTTCCGGCTGACGAATTTTATATAAAGGCCGGGCTGAAGCTGCCCGAGGCCGAATTCTACGAGGATTTTTCACAGATTGAGAACGGGGTGGGACTTGTCGCCTCGCTCAAGGACGAATTTGGGATTGAACTGAAATTGGCGGAGCTGCCGGCAACCTCAACCCGGCATGTGTCCCTGGCAACCGGCGAGGCGGCCTTCCAGATGATATCGTCGCTTGTAAAACGTGTGTGTCTTGCGGTTCCGGGGCTTACGGTGCATGTTTACGCGATAAAGAATAACTTTTTCGGCGGCCAGGTGACTGTCGCCGGGCTGCTGACCGGGAAGGACATAGCCGAGCAGCTTGCCGGCGGGGCGCTTGGTGACGAGCTGCTTATCCCGGCGGCGGCGCTGCGTCGCAACGACGAAATTTTTCTTGATGACATGAAACTCAGTGAGCTGTCAGCAATGCTCAGAGTTAAAATAAGGCCGGTTCAGAACGACGGCGGGGAACTGCTCCGGGCGCTGCTCGGGGAGTGAGGCGAATTGCCGCGGCGGGGCTGCGGCGGGAAAGGATTGATTATAATGGCAAAACCGATATTGGCTATAGTGGGGCGCCCGAACGTGGGGAAGAGCACGCTTTTCAATAAACTGATCGGCGAGCGCCGGGCGATAGTCGAGGACACGCCGGGAGTTACACGCGACCGAATTTACGGGGAGACCGAATGGCGGGGCCGGAAGCTGATGCTTATCGACACCGGCGGCATTGAGCCCGACACCGACGACGTGATCCTGCGCCAGATGCGCATGCAGGCCGAAATCGCAATCGAGACCGCCGACGTGATTATTTTCATGTGCGATGTGAAAACAGGGCTCGTCGCCGACGACCGCGAGATTGCTATCATGCTGAAGAAGAGCGGCAAGCCGGTCATTCCCTGCATCAACAAGTGCGACAGCATCGGGTCGCTGCCGATGGAGTTCTACGAATTCTTTGAGCTGGGGTTTGCCCATGACCCGGTACCCGTATCATCTGTCCACGGAACCGGCAGCGGAGACCTGCTTGACGCAGCGCTGTCCATATTACCTCCGGAAGCCCCCGAGGATGAGGATAGCGGCAGAATAAAGGTGGCTGTCATCGGCAAGCCGAACACCGGCAAGTCTTCGATGATCAACCGGATGCTCGGCCAGGAGCGGATGATAGTTACTGACATAGCCGGAACAACCCGCGACGCAATCGACACCAACCTTGACAACATTTACGGCAAGTTCACCCTGATCGACACCGCCGGGATCCGGCGCTCGGCCAAGGTGAGCGATGTCATCGAGAAATACAGCGTGCTGCGCGCGAGGACTGCGGTTGAGCGCGCCGACGTCTGCCTTATTATGATCGACGCCTCCGAGGGCATCACCGAGCAGGATGAAAAAATTGCCGGTATTGCGCACGAGGCCGGCAAAGCGTCGGTTGTCGTCGTCAACAAGTGGGACCTTATCGAGAAGGACAACAATACTGTCAAGGAGTTCAATGAGAAAATCGGAATTGCGCTCTCATACATGACCTACGCTCCGATACTTTACGTTTCGGCCAAAACCGGACAGCGCGTTTCCAATATCTTCGAGAATATAATGCTCGTCCACAGCCAGGCGAACCTGCGTGTCACAACCGGTATGCTCAACGACGTCCTGGCTGAGGCAACAATGCGCACCCAGCCGCCGACAGACAAGGGCCGGCGCCTGAAAATTTACTATATGACCCAGAACTCGGTGGCTCCGCCCACCTTCGTGATTTTCTGCAACAGTATCGACCTCTTCCACTTCTCCTACCAGCGCTATATCGAGAACTGCCTGCGCGGCACATTTGGGTTCAAAGGTACGCCGATAAAACTGATCATAAGACAAAAGGGCGACGAGACGCCGTAAGAGCGGGGGACGAGGTACGGGAGATACGCGGCTTTCTTGAAAGAAAGCCTGGCAAAGAACTTTTCAGAAAAAAAGGATTAACTGCTCGACCAAGTCATATAAGCACTGAAAAACTGCGGCAGGCTGGATTGGGCCCCACAGCGCTCCACGATATTCGCGGAGCGAGTGAAATGCACTCCGTGCGTTAAATTTTCACTTAGTTCAAGTGAAATCCGCTTCGCGGGTGAAATGCGCTGCGGCGCGATAAGGATGGATATGCATACACTGAAAATTCAGTGAAAGTTAAAAAACACAGCAAAACTTTTCACCCCATCAAGCGAGCCTCACGCCGGAGCGTAAAATTACGCAAAGGCCCGCCGGACTAACGCTTTAGTATATGGCGCTATACAGCCGGTAAAGATTGAATCAAGTGTAAGTGTTATAATTCCCGCCGGCGTACACGTTGCCGATCCGGTACACTTATTTCTTCTGAGCACCAGAAGGAAGAGTTCGGAGAGGAACCATTGGTTCCTTTCCGCGTGTTTCTCTGGTACTCTCTTGCCACGCAGCAAGAGAGTACAGAAAGCATCCTCAAATCTAAAGTTCGATAACGCCGGAGACACGGCAGAAAAATTATTATCCTAACAAAAACATGGAGCAGAAAATGTTTATAGATAATGTCGATATTTATGTCAAAGCCGGCGACGGCGGACATGGCGCGGTGGCCTTCCACCGCGAAAAATTCGTCTCCCACGGAGGCCCCGACGGCGGAGACGGCGGCCGCGGCGGAAACATTGTTTTTGTCGCCGAACCGGGTCTTGACACTCTTTTATCTTTCAGATTCACAAAAAAATTCATCGCTAAGAACGGAGACAACGGCTCCGGGTCCCGCTTCCACGGCAAGAATGCAGATGACCTGATAATAAAAGTTCCCTATGGGACACTTATCAGGGATAAAGCAACGGGGAAGATAATAAAGGATATGTCGGACGAAACCCCTTTTATTATCTGCCGCGGCGGACGGGGGGGCTGGGGCAACCAGCATTTCGCCACCCCCACGCGACAGGTGCCGAATTTCGCAAAGTCGGGCACGAAGGGTGAGGCGAAGGAACTGACGCTTGAGCTTAAGATGCTCGCAGATGTGGGGCTTATCGGGTATCCGAGCGTTGGAAAGTCTTCGGTTCTCGCCCGGATAAGCGCGGCGCGTCCGAAGATTGCCGTTTACCATTTCACAACTCTTTCTCCGAACCTCGGCGTCGTCAGCACCGGCGGGGAGAGCGGTTTTGTTGCGGCCGACATCCCGGGACTTATCGAGGGTGCAGCCGAAGGAGCCGGGCTCGGACACGAATTTCTGCGGCATATTGAGCGCTGCCGTCTCTTACTCCATGTGGTTGACATCTCGGCTTCGGAGGGAAGAAATCCGGTAGAGGATATTGAGAAAATAAATTACGAACTGGTGAAGTATTCCGCAGAACTCGCGAAGCGTCCGCAGATAATAGTTGCGAACAAGTGTGATATACTCGACCGCGAGGTTGTGGATATTCCCGCCTTTGAAAAATATGTGTCTGAGCACGGCTGGCAGCTGATTTACATTTCGGCGGCTACCGGCGAGAACATCGACAAGCTGATAAAGCTGGCCGGCAATGCGCTGCGTACCCTGCCTCCGATGACGGTGTACGAAAGCGATTATGAACCCGAGGACGTCTATGCCGGCGGTGGAAAGAATACGATAATACGCCGCGAGGAAGGTAAGTTCATAGTTGAGGGCGAGTGGCTGGTCAACCTTATGGGCCAGATCAATTTATCTGACTGGGAGTCGATGAACTTTCTGCAGCGGGTGCTTCAGAAGAGCGGCGTTTTCGCTTTGCTCGAGGAGAACGGCTGCCGGGACGGGGATACGGTTTCAATTTACGACTATGAGTTTGATTTTGTAAAATAACGTCTGAAATTTAATTTAACCGGAGGCAGCATGAACATCTGGCACAACATCAATCCGGCTCTCATTACGCCCGACGACTTCTCGGCTCTTATCGAGATTCCGATGGGTAGTAAGTGCAAGTATGAGCTTGACAAGGAAACCGGACTCATCAGGCTTGATCGCGTTCTCTACACCTCGACTCACTATCCTCAGAATTACGGTTTCATCCCGCGCACCTATGCCGACGACGGCGACCCGCTTGACGTGCTTGTGATCATGTCCTCGCCGGTTTATCCGATGACGCTGATACGTTCGTATCCGATAGGAGTCATGCGGATGATTGACGGCGGAGCGCTGGACGACAAGATAATCGCGGTCCCCTTCTCCGACCCGACTTACAGAGGAGTGTCCTCGCTCGATGACTTACCGGCTCACATATTTGATGAAATTGTTCATTTCTTCAGCGTTTACAAGCAGCTTGAGGGCAAGACGACGGCTGTTGACTCGCTGCTCGGTACAGATGACGCAAAGAGAATCATCTCCGGGGCAATTGATTTATATTTGCAGAAATTCGGGCACCTGACCAGTGAATCCGGAAAATAAAAGCACAAAAGCGCGCCCGCGGCGCGCTTTTGCTTGACAAACGGGACTGACTGTGATATAAATAATAAGGTATTTAACGGGTATGTGCGGAATAATTCCGCCGTACCCGATATCCGCGGGTATGGCGGAATTGGCAGACGCGCCGGACTTAGGATCCGGTGGGCAACCATGCAGGTTCAACCCCTGTTACCCGCACCAAATGAGGTTGATAGTTTTGATACGAGAGTATCTGAAACTATCAATCTTTTTCTTTTTGCAAAAATGCTCATAGCATAAGGCTTTTCTGTTCTTTGGGTTAGTTTCATTACGGGTTTTGAGGACCTGTATTTCACCTAGCAGGACAACCGTATTACTAAAAATAGATAGTCACGTTGAAAATATTCATCGGAGAAAAGTTTCAGCGCGGCTATAATAGTTTCATTGTGATAGTAATGGTTTCAGAGTGGAAAATAGCTTTATGGAGATACGATCCTTCCAATCTTGGACTGTTTTATTTCATTGCTTCCAGAATGGTTTGTATACCGCAGTAAATAAGATATAGCGCAACAATCAGAGAACCTGCAAAATCCAGCCAATAAGAAAGGCTGGAACCCGGTGCAATGACCACGGAAAGCAGTGCAACGCTCACGCAGCCATCCACCAAACTTTTCGCCCGGTAGAGCCGGGACTGCACTTGCAAAATCGCATTGGGTTCCTTGCGGTTCAGTCGAGTGTACTTGATCCAAAAGGCGGTATTGGCGATGACACCCAGTACTGCAATTGCAAGGCCCGGGATCACATTTCCCTTATCGCCTGTATCGGACAGGAAGGTCAGCAGCACCATAAATGCGCCGCCCAGACACATCATGGCACCCACAAAGGCATTGGATCTTCGCTCCAGTTTGGCTCGCTTTACTTCATCACAAGCGTCCTCTTTGGTGGTGATCCGGTAAACCGCGAAGGACATAATGATGGCCAACAGTTCCGCGCTTCTTCGGACAAAGTCTGCGATCTGAGTAGAACTGCGTCCTGCCAACAAACCCAGCCCAACTACAAGAGGGCCGGGTGCGCTCATCAGCACAGACAGCAGCAGTGTCCGGGTGCCGGATCTGGTAGTGTTATCAGACACAGTGTCAACCTCCCAGAATCTTGATTAGCGGCAGGATTACCGCCATGGCAGCCACAGGGCAGGTTACTGTATCAAAGCCGTCCTTGGTGCAAAGCTCCACAAAAGTAGTTACAGTTGCGACAATCAGCGAAATCAGCAGGCAACCACCAAGGCTTAAACCTCCCCGGACCAACAGCACCGTTAGTACGGAAATGGTAGCGGTCAGAAACATTGCTGCAGAACCTTCCCAACTTTTGTGAGGATCTGCAAAGGAAAGCTTGATTTTATGCTTGCCGAACTGTTTGCCGATGAGGGCAGCGAAAGCATCACCCACTCCCCAGGCATAGACGCAAGCCATAGTCAACAGCTTGTCACCAAAAACACCCCAGCAGATACTGATACTGATCACCACGGTAGCAAGTGCCAAGACCATACTGCTTTTGAACTCGCCTTTTTTCCGCTCGTTGACAAAGGATGAGAACATAGGGATCTTTCCGGCCAAAGCCAAAATCGGATAGATAATCACTATCATTCCAGCCGCAAACCCGGCAGCGATCCACCAGGTGTTGAACCCAAACAGAAATGGGAAATAGGCACCCAGCAGAATAAAATGGAGAATCTTCCGGAACAGCTCATCTGGAATTTTCAGAAATTTGCGCGCAATCAGCATAATGGTTGCCACCGGGATTACATATAAGAAAAAAAAGAAAGCGCCGTGCAAAAGTTCTTGCATAATAGCCTCGTTAACATGCTTTTTATTCATTATATAACACAAATGCAAGATGACAATAAAAAACACCTACCGTAAAGGCCGTACAAAGCAGTTTGTCAAAAAGCAGTTATGGTTTCACTTCCGTGCTATGGTTTAAAAAGATTTCAAGACATGACTTCGTATCGAGTGTCGTCAGTTAATGCTGCTCTGCACTTTTATATGCTTGAAATTGGCGCATATCCTCATTTTTTCTTTTCTTTTGAGCGTTTGTCGTTGATTATCTTCATGTGCTCGGGAGTAATCAGCGTTACATTGTTTTCCCGAGCCCAGTCAACGCAGCCCTGCAGCGCGGCTTTAAGAAACACTCTCGGCACCTTGGTCATCATCTTGCAGGCGTCCTCTGTGAATTTAATCTTGTCGTCCATGCGGTTGGCGGCAAAGACCACACCGGTCAGGTCGGCCTCACGGGCGGCGGGTATCTTCATGGCAATGGGGCGGCGAAATTTCGTATACCAGAAGTTCGTGCTGTCCCGGTAGCCGTAGTCCACAGGCACACGTGGGAATAATGTTGCCCTCACTCCGTTTATGATGGCGTTATAAAACCTTTCCTTCATCAGTATCTTATCAATTTTCAAAATAAAGTGGCAGCCGAATTTGCTCGTTATACCGTTAAAGCTGTGGTAAGGCGGTTCAATACCTTCGAGCTGCCCCACGCGGGAGCGATCCTGAGATGCGTTCTCCAACGTGTCGTCCCAAGTACATTCCATAACCTGATACGCCTTGCTGATGATAAGCGGCCGCGCTCCTTCGCACTGACCCGCCTCCAGCTTAAATTTACAGCTTGCCATTTTTTCCACACTGGTCTCACCGGGGAAACCCAAACGGACAGTTTCCCTGAAATCGTCCTTGTTGTCCTCGAGGAAGTTTATGGCGCACACACCGCGCTTTAAAAGGTTCTGAGCGGTATTGGAGCTGTTGCGACATTCCAGAAGCATGGCGTAATAGTTTTTGCCTGCGATATAGTACGGAAAGCAAAGCGAATAAGCGCCGAGAGAAGTGCTTCCGTCATCAGTCAGTGTAGAGATAAGCACTGTCGGCATAGGATAGAAGGCTGAAGTCTGATAGAAATTGTCTACGATGCGAAGATCCTTGAATGAGCTCATAATTATTTTACCCCACTTATTTTTCTCGCTGCGGCAAGAAGACGGCCGCAGTATTCGTCAAAACATTGTTGCTCTTCAGATGAAAGGCAAACGGATATCTGTGTAATCCACTCGTCGTAGATATGCACTACATCAGATATGCTCCTTTTTCCCTCATCTGTGATGGAAAGAAGATTCTTGCGGCGGTTCTCTTGATTTGGCGTTCTGCTGACAAAGCCCTTCTCCTCCAGCGTCAGTAACGCCCTGGCAACAGTAGCCTTATCCAGCCTGAGCGCCTCGCACACATCGTCTTGTGACACACCATCATGGGCGAAAAGGAAGGTACAGATCGTGTGCTCGGTATCCGACATTCCAATGACGCGGATTTTGCTGTGACCGTATTCCTTGGCGTACTTTGTCAACAAATTCAAATTATGAAAATTCATTTACTGTGTTTACCTCTCAACTGTTGAGTGTGCAACAGTATAATTATAGCAAATTATTGTTAGAATGTCAACATGAATTACATCCGGTGTATATGCAGACCACTTCGCGGATATGTACACTTAGCCTCCAAAATGTCGAATGTTTGGTTTTTGATTGATTTCTTGTCTGTTTTGTGTTATAATCATATACAATTAAATACGAATAACTGCCACCGGGTAGTTAAATGAAAGCATTCGTTACACATCGTTAGGTCTTTGAAGATGTGTATACGGGTGCTTGTTTTTTGGAGGTTATTATGTTTAAGTTAAAAGAAAAAATACGGTATTTTTCAAGGGCTGAAATAGCACTATGGTGTTCGTCGGTAATACTTATAGTGTTTTCGTTTTGTATTTTTGACAGAGAAAACTATTTAACATTAGTTGCATCGTTGGTCGGGGTAACCTCACTTATTTTCAATGCCAAAGGAAACCCTTTCGGGCAATTATTGATGGTGGTATTCAGTTTATTGTATGGGGTCATCTCGTTTACCTTTGCTTATTATGGTGAAATGATTACTTATCTCGGCATGACGATGCCTATGGCGGTTTTTGCGCTTATAGTTTGGCTGAGAAACCCTTACAATGGCAATAAAGCAGAGGTTAAGGTAAACACCATGGGCAGGATTGAAACATTTTTTATGTGGATAATGACAGCGGCAATTACAATTCTGTTTTATTTTATCCTGGAGTATTTTGAGACTGCAAACATAGTGCCAAGCACAATATCTGTAACAACAAGTTTTCTTGCCGTATACCTCACGTTCAGAAGAAGTCCTTATTTTGCTTTGGCATATGCTGCAAATGATGTTGTTTTAATTGTTTTATGGGTGTTGGCCAGTATGTGCGATATAAGATATATTTCTGTGGTTGTATGTTTTGTTGCATTTTTTGCCAACGATATATATGGTTATATCAGTTGGCAGAAAATGAAGAAGCGGCAAACAAAGAACAATTGACATTGCATAGGTAAAATGATTCGCTCCGGAATCATACGGGTTGCAAAGTCAGTAAAAGTGTGGTAAACTAGACTGATGACAAGAAAAATGCGATAAATTCCGATCAATGATAAAGAGCTGACACCGGTTATAAATGGAGGAGATTCTGTGGGAAGTAATGTGGCGCTTTGTGTGCTGAATGCAAAATATATACATGCGTCACCCGCACCCTGGTGCCTGGCGGCAGGAATTAAGACATATGCGTCGGAGTTATACCACCGTGTGCGTATAGTTGAGGCTACTGTAAATCAACCGGCTGCCGCCGTGCTGGAGCAGATTATTGCCACAGAACCGGGGGTTGTCGGGTTTTCATGCTATATATGGAATATTAATTACACCCTCGGACTGTGTGCAGCGCTGAGGCGGGCATTGCCCGACGTGATTATTGTACTGGGCGGCCCGGAAGTCAGCTTCCGCGCAGGTGATGTTCTGCAAAATAATAATCAGGTTGATTATATTTTATCCGGGGAAGGCGAGAAAAGTCTCCCGGAATTTTTAAGAGCTGTTCTTTGCAAAGATAAGATGGAGCTTTTGTCAGAACAGGCACAGAAAGCAATTCCCGGCCTTTGCGGGCGGAAAGACGGCACCATATTCGAAAGCGCACCCGATATGCCGGGTGTGGCCGTTCCCTCGCCACTTACATCGGGCTACGCCGAGGCGGTGCAGGGGCGTATCGCTTATTTTGAAACAAGCCGCGGCTGCCCGTACTCATGTGCGTTTTGTCTGTCGGGAAGCTGCGGCAGGCTGCGTTTATTTGATTTGGATACTTTATTGCCCGACTTAATGCGCCTGGCAAACAGCGGTACCCGCACAATAAAGTTTGTGGACCGCACCTTTAACGCAAATCCCGCTCATGCCAATAAAATTTTACAGTTCATCCTGGAGCATTACGGCAAAGAAATTCCCGTGGGGATTTGCTTTCATTTTGAAATTGCGGGCGACATTTTAAGGGAAGAAACCTTTACTTTGCTTCAAAAGATGCCGGTGGGCGCGGTGCAGCTTGAAATCGGTATTCAGTCATTCTGTGAGAAAACACTTGAGTCGGTGAACCGTAAAACAAATACTGAAATTTTGCAATCAAATATAAAGCGGCTTGTTTCTTTCGGGAATATGCATATTCATGTAGATCTGATAGCCGGATTGCCTTATGAAAACCTTGAATTGTTCACCGTAAGTTTCAACAAGGCGTATGCACTGGGTGCGCATATGCTGCAGCTTGGGTTTTTAAAGTTACTGCACGGCAGCGATATGCGCGCCCGGCCGCAGGATTATCCCTGTGAGTTTGATAAAGATGCACCTTATGAAGTCAGGGCAACACCATGGCTTCCGGCCGGAGATTTTGATTTGCTGCATCAGACCGAAAGTGCCTTGGATCGGGTTTACAACAGCGGCCGGTTTCGCCTGACGGCTGATTATGTACTGAGTGTGAGCGGTCTATCACCCTTTGAATTTTATACCCGACTCGGCGCTGCTGCCCGCAGGGCGGGCAGCAGCGGTGGAGTTTCTCTGAATGAATATACATCCCTGTTACAGACATACTGTAGGTCGCTGAATAACGTGGACAGCGAGCTATTGCGGGATAAACTTGTGCGTGACTGGCTTTCGGTAAATGGTGCGGGACGTCTGCCGCCCTGCTTGCAAAAGCAGGATGCAAGGCTGGCCAAATCGGCGAAATTTCTTTCGGAGAATCCCGAAACTGCACCGCAAAGAGGCGTGCGTCGGGGCGTTGCCTTGCTTTACTCTTCAAAGACTGTGTGCTGGGTGGACTATGTTCCGGAAGGGAAGAACCCGGTAACTGGCAGATGGAAACTGAACGAAATAACAATGGATAAAATAACGGTTAAGTAATCAGTTAGTTTATAGAACGCTTGAAACAATAGTAATTAAAGGACCAGGGAGGATTGACATAATGGCAAAATTATATTTCAAATACGGGGCAATGGGGTCGTCGAAAACAGCGCAGGCTCTGATTACGAAATTCAACTATGAGGAACGCGGAATGACTGTCTGGCTTATTAAGCCGTCAACAGACACGCGCGACGGCAGGGGTATTGTCCGTTCACGTATCGGACTTTTTTCAGAGGCCGATATAATCACCCCGGAAACCGATGTGGTTGAAGCTTACGACAGGACCGGCGGGGCGTCTGTTGTCGTAGCCGACGAAAGCCAGTTTTTCACGCCCGAGCAGATTGACGGATTACGAAACCTTGTGGACGAGCGTGAAATTCCGGTTTTGTGCTTTGGCCTTCGGACTGACTTTCTGACTCACCTTTTTCCCGGCAGCCAGAGGCTGCTTGAACTTGCCGATTCAATTTCAGAGATAAAAACAATCTGCGAATGCGGCTGCAAAGCCACGGTCAATGCAAGAATCGATGTAAAGGGAAGGATTATCACCTCCGGAGAACAAGTGTTCCTTGGCGGCTCCGACAGTTATATAGCCATGTGTCACCGCTGCTGGAAGCGGAAGATCAGGGAGCAGAATGTGAAGGCGGAATATACCATAAAAAATAAGAAATTATAAAAATTATATATATTGTTTCAACAAAAAACACCGGTATAATAATCCGCTTTAATTTTAATCTCAAAAACCTTAAAATACCTTCTAAAACACTATATATCGCCATGTATTAAGTAAAAACTACCATATATAGAAAAAAATTAACAGTATCTATTGACATTTTGGAAATATAAGAATATAATTATAATCGTGTTCCTTGTGTAAGTGCCAATAACCTGTTTACTAAAATTCTGTAATTTAGGAGTGTAGGGCTATGACATCGACAGTTGTATTAAAGAAGGTACATGAGTCCAGGGCAACACCGGAAGTTGAAAATTTGTACACTTTAACTTCCACTACAAAGTTTTTTGAGGATTGTGGCAGAAAAAAAGTTTACGGTATTGAAGTGAGGTCGGTTTATAAAGAAAGAGTGGATGACATATCATCGGACAAGGATGAGGTGTTATCACTTCTTCAGCAACTTGCCGAAAGTGAATGTTCACCTCTTCACTTAAAGGATGTAGTTGAAGACTTTCTGGTTGATCGAGACATATAAATACATAAAAATAACTTACCCGACGGTAAGTTATTTTTTTTATTTTTACTATGTATCCCTCAGCTCAGGACAAAATCACAATAAAGCGGGCAATGGTCGCTTGAGTCAAGGGCCTCGCTGTCAACTACGGTGACGAACACTTCGGCTTTTATATCACCCTTTGATAAAATATGATCTATACTCCTCTCGGCTTCCTGGGTCGGACAGGTGCCCGAGATGAATTCATTCCGCTCAAAATCATATTTCGGATAGGCATGATGCGATCTCCAGGGCGAACTTTCTTTTGCATCATATCTTGATTCTATAAGTCCGAATTTCCTCATAACGTCGATGGGTGGCTCATCCGAGCGGCAGTTGAAGTCGCCGGTGAACACGGCCGGCAGGGGGTATTTTGCACTTACCTCGAACATGAGCGACAACAGCTCGCCTGCGTTTGACACGCGCGCAGCGCGGCCCGGGTCGTCTCCGGTCCAGTAAAAATGGGTGTTGAAGTGTAAAAATCTTTTTCCGGTATCCTTTATTTCAAAGTATGCCCAGGTGACTGTTTTCGAGCCGGCATCATTAAGTCCGGCAAAATAATGCCAGCCATAGTCAATCAGTGAAA
>JAEAME010000355.1_pt1 | contig 49919 bp, 36 predicted proteins | sample 8958731 | NCBI WGS metagenome assembly JAEAME01 (sample SAMN16933194, study PRJNA681113) | bioreactor sludge metagenome | isolation source: anerobic bioreactor sludge (Control) | place: India:Bengaluru | collected 2018-10-24
CTATTATCTTAAGCCAATTACCGGAGACCAGTTTGCTGCAGGTTATTACAGAATGATGTTCGGGAACCGGATTGAAGCTTCAGCGGAAGTGTATTATAAGATAATGAGGAATGCCTTTGATTTTAAGGGAGGAACAAGCCTTGTAATGAATGAGAATGTCGAAACTGATGTCCTTCCTGTAAATGGCAAAGCTTACGGCATTGAGCTGTCAATTAAAAAATCTGTCGGGAAAGTCAGGTGGACTGCAGGATATACTTATTCGAGGACTTTTCTCAAAAGCACCGGATCTTTCAGGGATGAGATAATTAACAGCGGGAAGTGGTTCCCTGCCAATTTTGACAGGACAAATGACCTGGTGCTCAGTTTTAACTACCTTATTTCACGCCGCTTCAGTTTTTCTTCAAACTATACCCTGACATCAGGTCGCCCGATAACTTACCCTGTCGCTTCCTATTACATGAATGACGTCCTGCTGCTTCAGTACTCAGAAAGGAATAAGTACAGGATACCGGTTTATTCAAGACTTGACCTGTCGTTCAGGGTAAGCGGTAACCTGAAAGCACATAAACTGGCTAACCCGCACTGGATTTTCTCAGTCTATAATGTGCTTTCACGACAGAACGTTTACAGCATTTATTTTACAAACAATAAGAACCAGGTAAAGGGATATAAATTGTCGGTTTTCGGAAGAGCAATACCATCCCTTACCCTGAGCTTTGATTTTCTTAACAAATGAGATTACTGAGAACTATTGTCATATTGATCCTTGCCTTGCTGACCGGGAATTGCATCACCCCTTTTCTTCCCGAAACTGAAGAAGAAAAAGATATGCTCGTTGTTAAGGGAATGATAACTGACCTTTATGGAATCAATACAATTAAGCTGACAAGGTCGGTTCCAATAGACAGGAAAAACCAGGAAAGACCTTACACTGGCTGCACCGTAAGAATAATTGATGATATTGGCAATATTTATTTGCTGAAAGAAAACAGGCCGGGTGAATATGTTACTTCTCCTGAACAGTTTCAGGGCATGACCGGACGCAAGTACAAGTTAACAATAGACAATAAAAGACCGAATGAATTAAGGCGCTTTTATGAATCAGAATTTATAGAACTGATACAGGTGCCGCAGATTGACTCACTCTATTATGAGAAAACTGATGTAGACTCGTATTTCGGTATAATCAACGGTTGCCAGATCTACCTTGATACTCATGATCCTTTTAACAAGTGCAGGAATTACAGGTGGGAATTTTCCGAGACCTGGGAATTTCATATCCCTTTTAATGCAGTTGAACACGATACCTGCTGGATGAGCAGGAATTCGGAGATAATCAGTGTTAAAAGCACATCGCTTATGGCGGAAGACAGAATAACAAGATTTCCACTGTATTATGTCCCTCCGTTTACCGACAGGTTCCAGGTTAAATACAGCATCCTTGTGACCCAGTATTCAATAAGCGAACAGGAGTATGACTACTGGTATAAAGTGCGTAATATAGCGGAGGAAGTAGGCTCCCTTTATGATGTGACTCCCTCTTCCATTCCGGGCAATATCTATTGCGTCGATGATCCGTCAGAGACCGTTCTGGGTTATTTCAGTGTCTCCTCAGTATGTACAAAGAGGTTATTTATAAGGGATACTTTTTTGGGAGTGACAGATAGATATTTGTATTGCAAGGAGGGTCACAAGACAGTTTATAATACTCTTAGCGGAGTGACAGGACTTGGCAGCCAGTGGTTTGTAATTGAGTCAGGTTATGGTGCCTTTGGGGTTCCGTTCTGGGTACTAAGCAGGTTTGAAGACTGTTCAGATTGCAGAATGACCGGAACAGAAGTTGAACCACCTTTCTGGCATGATGATGAATAACAAAATAAAAGTGAAAAAGGTCACAATCTTAATATTGGCATTTCTCACCTTACCCGCTTTCTTCCGTATTGCAGCAGGGCAGGCCAGAAATGATATTCAGGAGGATCTGACTCGAAAATTTACCACGTACTGTAATAACTTTCCATGGGAGGAAGTGTTTGTTCATACTGACAGGGACGAATATATGGCAGGCGAAACAATGTGGTTCAACTCCCGTGTGTTTGAAAAGCCTGGCATTAAACTGTCTGACAGGAGCAGGCTGCTTTATTTTGAAGTTCTTAATTGGGCCAACAGGCCTGTTGTAAGGAAACGCATACTTATAAATGAAGGGTCAGGACCAGGTATGGCACTGCTGCCTGACACCCTGAGCAGCGGAGACTATACCGTAAGAGCCTACACAAACTGGATGAAGAATTTCCTTCCGGTGAATTGCTTCTCAAAAAAAATAAAGATCTATAATGCAATAAAAATCAATCCCTTCCATCAGGTCAGGGATAAAATGTCTTACCCCGCAAATGAAATAAATGAGCAGGCGCCCCTTAATCAAAAAGCAGATATAAAAGCAGAATTGGTTTGCGGAACTGATACATTATTTCTGCAGATCAGAAATGAAGAGTTATCATCCGGGAGAAGTGCAGATAATTGCTTCCTCTTCATCCAGGCAAACGGGATTATCAATATCAATGAGAAAATAAATCTTCTTCCCGGGCTTACGACATTCCCGGTTCTCAACAGTCAGCTGACTCCGGGAATAAACCAGATCACTCTTTTTAATGACAGCGGAAAACCGGTTTTTGAAAGATGCGTCCTCATTTCAGCAGGCAGAAAGAAGGCCTTGTCGTTGAGGTCTGAGATCAGTTCCGGACAAGTAAGAAAAGCCGTTCTGGAGATAGGACCCGGAGAGATATTGCTTCCTTCATTTGCAGGAGCTGAAATGAGTGTCTCAATAAGTCCGGAATCCTTCCCTGATAAGTCAGCAGGTATTTCAGATTACATGATTTTCGGAAGTGAGTTTGGTGTAATACCAGAAGAATTCTACGAAGGGATTTCAGATCAGCCTGGCCCTGACTCTGCCCGGATATTGCCTGAATACATAAAAAGCAGTTGGACAGACTGGGATATGATCCTGTCGGGTAATTATCCTGAGATTAAATACCTGCCTGAAAATGAATATCATTACATTACAGGGAAGCTGATAAAAAAGGAAACCCTTGAACCTGTACCAGGTGAATACGTTTTCATGTCATCACCGGGTAAAAAAGTTCGGTTCATGTACAACATGACTGACAGAAATGGGAGTTTCAGTTTCCCTGTTCCGATTGATAATAATATCAGGGACATTATTATACTGTCTGAGAGAAGTGATTCAGGGCATACTGTCAATATAGAGACTTCATATTCGGAATTGTATTCAGCTGCCGGAGCGGACACCCTGATAGTCATCCCTGAAGTTCCCGGTTACCTTGATAAAATGAGCGTCAATTACCAGCTGAGCAGAATATTTGAATTACCCTCATCTGTAGCAATAGAGGATACCGGCACATTATTACAACTTCAAAACAATTTCTACGGGAAACCTGATACCAGGCTGGTATTGGATAATTATATAAAACTTCCGGTCATGGAAGAAGTATTTTTTGAACTTCTGCCCGGGGTATCCTTAAAAAGGAACAAGACAGGCTATGATGTTGAAGTAATCGATCCGGTCGGCAAGAGCTTGTATAAGATGCCTCCGGGATTGTTTATTGACGGGATTAAAATCAATAATGCGTCTGTTGTAGCGGATCTTGATCCTGAGCTTGTGGAACAGATCGATGTGATATCAGATAAATACATTGTGGGTGATTATCTGTTCTATGGCATTGTGAATGTCATTACCCGTGCCGGGAATTTCAACGACATTCCCCTGCCTGAGGGTGCTGTGAGACTTAATTACAGGATAACAGATCAATCTTTCTCATTTTTGTCGCCCGATCATTCTGCAGAAGACATGAAAAGGGACAGGATCCCTGATCTCAGGAACACACTTTACTGGAATCCTTCAATTATTGCCGGGGATGACGGGAAGATAAGGATAGCGTTCTGGTTTCCGGATTACAGAACTGATTATAAGGTAAGTATACAGGGAACTGAACGTGACGGATCTCCTGTTTCTTTTGAGGAAATAATAAAGGTTGATTAAAACATTTAATATTTTATGCTAATGCCGGAATAATTTAGAGATTTCTTTTGTCAAATATATAATAGGGCTGTTGCATTTAGAAACAGCCTTCCGGCAGAAGACAAAAACGGACTTTATTAACGGCATTCTAAATGCAAAATAGTAATTCCGTTTCTCTGATGCAGAAATGAAATTGATCCTCATGAGGAGACTTTTCTTATCACTGATTTTTTCCCTCTCCCTTTTAGCCGGGACCGGAGAAGAAAATCTTTTTTCTGCAGGGAAAAATAATTCTGGCTCAGAGTCAGTTATCCAGGATAATAAAAATTATCAGATACTTTATAATGGCAGGATCTGGCGGAATCTCCACTCAAAGGTAAGAGGAGACCAATTCCTCTTCACCGATGCCTTCATGCCCGGGACAGTCGTCATGGGCAACACATTGTTCAGGGATCTTTCCCTCAGATATGATATTTACAACGATGAACTCCATATACGGACCGACAAGGATATTATTCTTCAGCTTAACAAAGAGATGGTAACTGAATTCAGCCTTGAATACAATAAAAGGATATATAACTTTGAGAAGCTCGAAGGCGATACACTTGAAATAAGGCCGGGATATTACAATGTGTTGTATAAAGGCAGGTCTGAGCTTCTTGTGAGCTATAGGAAAGAGATAATGTTGCTGGCTGTGGATAATAAGTTTGACTTGTTCGACCAGTACCATCGCTTATATCTCAGGAAAGACAATGTGATCTTTCCGGTAAGAAAAAAAAGCGATCTGGCAGAGCTTTTTGGAGTGAGTAAAAAAGACATGAAAGGTTTTGCAAAAAGCAGAAGGATATCTGTTACTGTTAAAGATCCGGATAGTATCAGTTCTCTTGCAGAATTCTGTGATAATCTCCCGGAGGATAAACAATAATATGAGGCTCAGAATTCTATTGCTTCTAATCTTGCTGCCCTCAGGGATATTATCAGCTCAGGAAGGGCTACTGATAAAATGGGATTACAGCGGACTGCCTTTCAGGGAATTTGCAGACAGGGCAGAAAATGAGGATAGTGTAAGGTTCTTCTTCAAAGAAGAGTGGGTGGGTGATTTAAAATTGGGAAATTTCAATGGCCCGGTGCTGTTATCTGAACTGCTTAGCTCAGTTTTCAGGGGAAGCCAGCTTTACTTTTATATCGGGAGGAACCGGGATGTTGTTATAACAAAGGATTTTGCCGTAAGGATCCCGGCAAAACAATCAGGAGAGGAACAGAATTTCATACCGGCCACTGATTACGCCAGCCAGGATAACCAGAAGATGGCAGGCAATGTTTTTGTTGATATAGGCAATCCGGCCGATAAGAGCAAACCTGGCAATGTTGAATTGTCAGGTTATATAACAAACAGAGACACAAGGGAACCGGTAGCCGGAGTGACTGTCTTTAACCAGAAGCTTGCAACCGGGACAATCTCAAACCAGCATGGCTTTTATACACTTTCCCTCCCCAGGGGTTCCCATCTTGTGCAGTTCTCCTTTATCGGGATGAAAGAGAAATCAGTCAACGTCAACATTTATGGCAATGGCGAGATGAACGTTGAGATGAACAGCGTCCTGATCCCTCTTAAAGAGACAGTGATTTCTGCGCAGCGGGATATGGTGCTTCAGCGATTCGAGGTGGGTATGGAAAAAATAAACATCTCATCATTCAGGCTGCTGCCGACATCAATGGGAGAGTCAGACATAATTAAAAGTGTATTGCTGATCCCTGGTGTTCAGTCGGTGGGAGAGGGTTCGTCGGGTTTCAACGTAAGAGGAGGATCAGCTGATCAGAATCTAATTCTGCTGTACGGAGCTCCCGTCTATAACTCATCTCACTTCTTTGGCTTCTTCTCTGCTGTCAACTCCGATATAATTAAAGATGTAACTCTCTTTAAAGGCGGTATCCCCGCACGCTTCGGAGGACGAATATCTTCCATTCTCGATATAGGTACAACTGAAGGTAACAGAAAAGCCTTCAAGGGGAATGCCGGCATAAGTCCTATTACGACCCATATGATGGTGGAAGGACCTATAATAAAAGATACCTGCACTTTTATCCTTACAGGCAGGACAACATATTCAAACTGGTTACTTAAGCTGATTGACAATGACGCCATCAGCAACAGCAGCGCTAACTTTTACGATATAAACGGAAAAGTGACATACGATCTGAACAAGAATAACAAAATAGACCTTTCTTCATACATGAGTCACGATGATTTCCGGTTCAATTCAGATACTACCTACAGGTACGATAACTATATTCTGTCATTAAGGTGGCGTCATTTCTTCAATAGCAGGTTTTTTTCAACGCTGACACTTAATAATAGCAGCTATGCTTATAACATGTCAAGCACCAGCTCAGCACAGGAAGCATTTGAGATGACACATAAGATAAACAGCCAGGGGTTTAAGGCTGATTTTAACTTCTTCCCCGGCAGGCATGAATTCAATTACGGACTTGACATGACGCATTATTCTGTCTTGCCCGGAAGCTATCAGCCTGCAAGTGATTCATCGCTTGTCACCCCGAATGTTATCCCACGGGAAAAGGCTCTCGAGGCAGCCGTATATCTTGAAGACAAGTTCACACTGAACGAGTATATTTCCCTGAATGCAGGTGTCAGGCTCAATTCATACTTTACCTTTGGCCCCCAATCAATAATGGTTTACGACCCGGAATATACGAGAAGCAGATCAAGCATTATTGATACTCTGAATTATAATTCAGGTAAGATAATAAAGACATACGGAGGACCGGATTTCAGGGCCTCGCTCAATTTACGGACATCATCGCGGACTTCCCTTAAGATCAATTACAACAGGACAAGACAGTTCCTTCATCTCCTTACAAACACGACATCGATATCACCAACGGATACCTGGAAGCTTTCAGATTATTATCTTAAACCACAGACAGGTGATCAGTATGCGATCGGGTTTTACAGGATGCTCAGGAAAAATACAATTGAAGCATCTGTTGAGGTTTACTACAAAACAATCAGGAACATGGTTGATTTCAAGGGTGGCACCAGACTGATGATGAATGACAATATTGAGCGGGATCTTGTAAATGTAAAGGGTAAGGCATACGGTGCGGAGCTTCTTATCAAAAAGTCCGATGGAAGGTTAAGATGGAGCGCAGGCTATACTTATTCCCGAACATTCATTCAGAGTACGGGGAAATTCAGTGATGAGATAATCAACGAGGGCCGGTGGTTCCCAGCTAACTTTGATAAGCCTCACGATCTTGTTCTTACAATGAATTACCTGTTTTCAAGGCGCCTTAATATTTCGGCCAATTATATATACAACACAGGAAGACCTATAACATACCCTGTATCAACTTATTACCAGGGTGATGTGCTGCTGATCTATTATTCCGACAGGAATAAATACCGCATACCGGACTATTCAAGGCTTGATTTATCATTACGCATAAGCGGCAATCTGAAATCAAAGAAGATTGCAAATCCAAACTGGATATTTTCAGTCTATAATCTATTGGGCCGGGAAAACGTCTACTCGATTTATTTCAGGAATGACAAGGATAAGGTCAAAGGATACAAACTATCAGTATTCGGCAGGGCAATACCTTCTCTGACATTAAATTTTGACTTCGGAACAAGATGAAAACAGGTATTATATTATTATCAGTAATGATGTTGCTGTCTGCAGGTTGTGTCACTCAGTTCATCCCGGAGACTGATGAAGATAAGGACCTGCTTGTTGTTGAAGGCCTTATCACTGACAAGAGAGGGATTAACACTGTTAAATTATCAAAAACACTTCCTCTCGCCAGCAAAAACACTTCAAAACCGGCAAAGGGATATACTGTTTCAATCAGCGACGATCTCGGAAATATTTTCATGCTGACTGAACGGACTGCCGGGACCTATACTACAGATTCTGCTGTCTTCCAGGGAGTGCCGGGAAGAAAATATCAGCTCATAATAAAGAGCAATAACAAGACAGGACCGGATTATACTTACAGGTCAATCCCTGCAGAGATGAAACCGGTACCTGCAATAGACTCTGTTTATTATGAAAAAATTGAACTGGAGGGAGAATATTTCAGGAAACATGATGCCTGCCAGATCTACATCGATACTCACGATCCTGATAATGAATGCAGGTTTTACCGCTGGAATTACATTGAAACCTGGGAATTCCACATCCCCTTTCCGGTTACAAACAACATATGCTGGATGACATATAATTCAGATGTTATAAATGTCAAATCAACTTTTTTATTGTCAGAAGACAGGGTTGCAAAATATCCGCTGCTATACATACCTGCCACAACAGACCGGCTCAGCGTTAAATACAGTATGTTTGTGAATCAGTACTCACTGAGCGAGGATGAATTTGATTACTGGTCAAAATTGCAGAATATTACTGAAGAGATAGGATCTCTCTATGATATCACTCCCGCTGTTATCCCGGGTAATATTTTTTGTGTCGAAGATCCGGGACTGACTGTGCTTGGCTATTTCAGCGTCTCTTCATGTTCTTCAAAGAGAATATTCATTGAAGAGAATTTCAAAGGCCTTGCCAATCCTTATTCCGAGTGTATTTCTGATACTGTTCGTACAACCCGGGGATTGCAGGGATTGAATTCCTCCGTCTGGGTGCTCGAAGACCATGGTCTGGAAATGCCTCCTTTCTACGTCCTTACAACGAATGAAGGCTGTGCCGACTGCCGGATAAGGGGATCAGCAAATAAACCCTCCTGGTGGGATGATGATAAATAACACTTTGTTCACCTATGTGCAGATATATTAAGCCGGTCTTGCTGATTCACCTTATCCTTTCTGTTTCTGGTTATTTGTCAGGGCAGACCGGTTCGGGACTGAGCCAAGGCATTACTGAAAAGTTCAGGAGTTACTGTGAAGCAGTACCCTGGGAAGAAGTATTTGTACATACCGACAGGGATGATTATATGGCAGGTGAAGAGCTATGGATGAGTGCCTGGCTCACTGACAGGGCTAGCGGAAGATTATCTGACAACAGCAGGATCATCTATGTCGAACTCCTGAATCCTGACAGCAGGCCGGTTGTCCAGAAACGCTTCAGCCTTGAGAGCGGCACAGGCCCGGGATTGATAACACTGCCCGATTCCCTGAGCCCGGGACAATATACCTTGCGGGCTTATACAAACTGGATGAGGAATTTCCCTCCGGAAACCTACTTTAACAGGAAACTAAATATTTATAATGCACTGACCGACAAAGAATTCATTAGCACTCTGAACAAGCCTGCCACAGTATCAACAGATCCTGAAAATAGCGGCAAAACGACCGGATTCAGTGCTGAAATAATTGATAATGAAACGAAAGTTTCCGGGATATGTATCAGGACCGATAGTGATTTCCGTTCAAAAAACGGCAACCTAATGCATCTCTTCGTTCATACCGGCGGGAAGGTTGAGATTGACAGGACTCTAAATCTTACAGATGATTCCGTTACTGTTAGCATGCGGGAAGCGTCCCTATCTCCAGGCATAAATCACATAACAATTTTTAATTCCCTTGGTAAGGTATTATTTGAGCGCTGCTTATATACCCCGGCGGAGGAAGAAATGAAATCTGATCCTGACTGCCCTTCGGAGGCAGGCCTCAGAAGCAGGATCACAGTCAGATCGGGTACTGAGAGCGGATCCGTTCATTCTCAGGGCACAGCGCATCTGAGTGTATCGGCAGCTCCGGTCAGGAAACATTCTTCAAATACTGATATAGTTGATTATCTGTTAATTGGATCTCAGTTTGGACAAGTTCCGGATAACTTGCGTGATAGCACAACAGGCAGGTTGCAGCCGGACCTGATAAATAAATTCCTGAGCACTGCTAGAAGCAGGTGGATTAACTGGGAACTGATCCTCGCAGGCAGGCTGCCGGATATTGAATATAAAATGGAGAAAGAGGATAATTATATAACAGGTAAGCTGTTAAACAGGGAAACCGGAGATCCTGAACCCGACAAATTCGTTTTCCTTTCTGTACCGGGCAAAAGAGCAGGCTTCCAGTATGCAAAGACTGACCGGGAAGGTAATTTCAGCCTGAGGGTCCCTGTAAGCCATTCGGCAAGAGATCTAATAATTCAGCCGGAAGGAAATGGAGAAAATAACTCCATCCGTCTTGGATCCTATTTCTCTGAAGAATACATCGCGGCGGGGATTAAAGAGAAGACTATCCTGAATGATTTGCCGGATCATATATCAGATATGTTTGTGAATTACCAGGTCAGGAGGATCTACGGATCTTCCTCAAAAGGTGAGATGAGCATGTATTCTGATCCTTCAATAATCTCGAAAAGATTTTACGGGGAGCCGGATGCAGCTATAATAATGGATGAATACATTAAGCTGCCTGTGATGGAAGAGGTCTTTTATGAGCTTCTGCCGGGAGTTATGTTGAAAAAAAGGCGGACAGGCTATGAGTTTGAGATTATTGATCCTGTCGATAATTATGTTTATGAGGTGGCTCCCGTGCTTTTTATTGACGGGGTAGTTGTTAATGATGCAGCTGTTATTGCAAACCTTGATCCTGAATTGGTTGAGCAGATAGATGTTGTCAGGGAAAGATACCTTGTTGGCGAATATGTTTTCTACGGTCTTATTAACATTATTACAAGAGGGGGTGATTACGGCAATGTGAGCCTGCCGGATCATGCTGTAAGGCTTTCCTACAGTGCTGCAGAACCTGTTTTTCAGTTCACGGCTACTGATTATACCGCACAGCAATCCAAACTCAGCCGCACTCCTGATTTCAGAAACACCCTTTACTGGGATCCTGATCTTAAATCCGGATCTGACAACAGCATCAGTTTCGATTTCTGGACCTCTGATCAGCCCGGGGATTACGAAATAAATATTCAGGGCATTGCCTCTGATGGCAAGCCATTTTCCTCCAGGAAAATAATTAAAGTCAGATAGGCTTATCAGTTATCTGACCTCTTCCCATGTATCTGTCCTGAATGAAGAAGCCGGCAGACCTTCCGTGTTAAAAAGATCACCAATTATAAAATCCTTGAATGCATACCTTACAGCAACCGGAACAGCTACTGATGGAGAGAAAACAGTAACTCCGCTATTCGTTAATATAGCCTGAGCAGGCAAGAAACGCCTGTTTGCTCCTGCTATTTCGAAGCATCCGGGTACTTTCCCAAAAGTAGTGAGCCCGTTGGGGGCATTATTAAAGGTCAACCTGGCCATATTTCCTTCAATTGTCATCTCCTTAAGCACCGGTCCCTCGCATGTAAATCCTTTCTTGCCGTACGTTTTAGCCAGGGCAAGAAGGGCCAGCCGGTCCCCTGCAGCCTTTTTATTTGCAGGATGTATGACATCCTTCTCTCCCGTATCCATGATGCATGCCATACCAATGCCGGGGATTGCTGTTGAGGCTTTTAACTGAGCTTCCCGGAGATATGCGGAATTTGATCCTCCCTGTGGGGAATAATCGTAGGGGGCTATCTGAACATAATAAAACGGAAATTCGCCAATACCCCAGAGAGTTCTCCAGTCTTCAACAAGTCCCGGCATAAGCTTAGTATATTGCTCATATTCATTCCGGTTTGATTCGCCCTGGTACCAGATCCCTCCGCGTATTGCAAATCCGACAATCGGATTGACCATCGCATTAAAAAGACCTGTCGGTGTCATCATATTTGCTTTTGCCTGCTGTGATTTATCAGGCAGCTTAACCCATTCAAATTTCTTAAGTCCCGCTTCGCTGATCCATGGTTCAATCCTCGTGCCGCCCCAGCTTGTATTAATAAGTCCTACAGGTACATTCAGCGATCTGAAGAGAGAAAGCCCGAAGAAATATGCCGTGGCGCTGAATTCACTGACATTCTCCGGCTCGCATGTCTTCCAGCTCCCTTCAAGATCGTCGAGAGGGGTTGTGCTGGCAGCCCTTGTTACCGTAAAAAGTCTTATATTATTGTTTGCCGATGATACAACATATTCAAGCGAACCTGTCACCGGCTGATTCCTGAAGCCTTTCATAGGCATTTCCATATTTGACTGGCCCGAACATATCCAGACTTCTCCAATCATAATATTCCTGAGAGTTATTGTTTTTCCCTCGGTTATTGTTATTGTATACGGCCCGCCCGCGGCAGGTGTCTGCACTTTAAGCTTCCAGCTGCCATCCCTGCCTGCATTTGCAGAATAGGATTTTTTATTCCATGAGGTGTTTACCCTTACAGTGGCACCAGGTCTGGCTTTACCCCATAAGGCAGCATCTGTCTGCTGCTGGAGAACCATATTGCTGCCGAAAATTGCCGGAAGGGTTACATCGGCTTCAGATCTGAGACTGAATGATACAAATAAGAATAAAGCTGTTAGTGAACAGACTAAAAATCTTTTCATAGTAATAAAATTAAATTTGTTAACTGCTAAAATACAAAGAAATATCAGAACATTATTTTATTTCCTTACGGTAAGGTGCTGAAGCCTGGGCTCCAAGCCTTGTTACCGAAACAGCTGCAGCTTTATTTGCAAATACTACAGCTTCTTTAAGATCTTTCCCCTCGGCTAATGCCACAGCCAGTGCCCCGTTGAAGACATCTCCTGCCGCAGTTGTATCAACGGCTTCTACCTTTACTCCCGGAACCATCCCTGAAAATGACTCTGATCTTACATAGGCACCGGAAGCTCCCATCGTAATTATTACATTCTTAACACCTTTGCTCATTAGATATTTTGCAGCTAATTCAGCTGATGCTTCATTACGAACTGCTATTCCGGTAATTATTTCAGCTTCAGTCACATCAGGGGTTATAAGGTAAATATGACGCAGGAGATAATCCCTCAGATGCTGTGCCGGGGCAGGATTGAATATTACCTTTATTCCGTTGTCAGCAGCTGTAAGGGCTGCATATTCAACTGTCATCATTGGTATTTCAAGCTGCAGCAGTAGTATGTCGAATTTGCCCGGGCTGAGAAGCTCAGGTGGAATATCTCCGGCAAAGAGATTTGAATTTGAACCCGGGGCAACAACTATGCTGTTCTCTCCCTGATCGTCGACAGTTATCAGCGCAATGCCTGATGGTTGTTCCTCATCCTTTACTATGTACTTTGTATTTATTCCTTCTTTTTTCAGTGTGGATATTATCTCATTTCCGAAAAGATCTTTTCCGCTTTTTGTTATCAATGTGACTTTTCCACCCAGCCTTGCAGCGGCAACCGCCTGATTGGCTCCTTTTCCTCCCGGATTCATGAGAAACGTCCCGCCCAGAATTGTCTCTCCTGCTGAGGGCAGTTTCCCGGTCTTTATGACCATGTCGGTATTGGAACTACCGATAACTAAGATCTTGCTCATAGTATTGCTTTAAGAAAGTTTCTTGTAACTCCTGTAACCTTGATAATCACCAGTCAGTTTTAAGTGCTTACAATTAATAAAGTTACAAAATTTACCTGATATCATGTAATATTTATTTAACTTTAATTCCGTCAGCTTATAAGAAGTATATCGTTTTTTTCCGGATCCTTGATGAAAATAATTTCATTAACACTCCAGGTATGAAAGTTAATATTTTGTCTCTTATTATCGCGGTTGTATTAACCTCGGCCTGTTACAGGGAAAAACCTATGCATAAGCTTATCGATGAGTCTCTCAGATTCTCGGTCAGACAGTATTCCCTGATGTATGATACAATGAAAGCCAAACCTGATCTTTTACCACGGACAACAGATGCAGATGGTCAGTTAGTTACTTCAAATTCAGGGTGGTGGACAAGCGGTTTCTTCCCGGGAAGTCTCTGGTATTTATATGAATTTACAGGAGAAAAATATCTGCTTGATGCAGCGGAGGAGATGACATCGAGGATTGAAAAGGAGAAGGGCAACAAGGGAACCCACGATCTGGGCTTTATGTTGTATTGCAGTTTTGGTAACGGATTGAGACTGGCTGCTGGAGATGGATACAGCAACATTCTTATTGAAGGGGCAAGGTCACTGATAACCAGGTACAGGCCGCGCATTGGATGTATCCAGTCGTGGAACAGCCGCGCCGGATGGCAATGTCCGGTTATAATCGATAATATGATGAACCTTGAATTCCTGATGTGGGCTTTTAAATATACTGGTGATTCAATATATTACAATATTTGCGTAAGTCATTCAGATACAACAATAAAGAATCATTTCCGCGACGACTTCAGCTCTTTTCATGTAGTATCATATGATACTATAACCGGCATTGTTGAGAAGAAACAGACACACCAGGGTGCCAGTGATGCCTCAGCATGGGCACGCGGACAGAGCTGGGGGCTTTACGGATACACTGTCATGTACCGCGAAACAGGAATTGAACGCTATCTCAGCCAGGCAAGGAAGATAGCGGATTTCCTTATAAGTCATCCGAACATGCCAGAAGATAAGATCCCTTACTGGGACTATGATGCACCGGATATTCCTGATGCCGGGCGTGATGCTTCAGCAGCTTCAATAATGGCATCTGCACTTATAGAACTAAGCTCATTTGTTGAGAAGAAGGATAAGGAGAGATATCTTATAACAGCTGAGAAACAGCTTCGCTCACTTGCTTCACCGGAATATATGGCAGAAGAGGGAGAGAACGGAAATTTCATACTTAAGCATAGCGTAGGGTCAATCCCCGGTAACAGCGAAGTCGATGTCCCTCTTACTTATGCTGATTATTATTTTATCGAAGCCCTCATGCGTTACCGTAACGCCGTAACACCGTAATGCCGTAACGCCTTATTACCCTATATCAATCATAGCCTTCATGACTCCGTCGCGGTAATCAGCAACAAAGTCGAAAGCTTCTTTTGTTTTTTCAAGCGGAAAACGGTGGGTGACCATATTCTTTGCATCAATCCTGCCTGATTCCATCATTTCTATGACCGGCTCAACGCAATCGACCTGTCTTCTTATGAAAATTATTGTATTTTCGTATCTTCTTGTCTTGTCGACTTTTATGAGCCAGTTTTCCAGATCGGGTATGCCAACGACTACCAGTTTACCACCCGGTTTCATTACTTCAACAGCCTGGTTGACAGCATCCTGCTGGCCGCAGCATTCAAAAACAACATCAAGGCCCAGCGGTTCCCTTTTATTTATTTCACTTACAACATCATCCTTAAGCGGATTGCCTGTCCATGTTGCACCTTCCCGTGAAGCTGCAGCAAGCCTCTCAGGGATCTTGTCAGTTACATAGACTGAATTTGCGCCCTCTGCCTTTGCTGTGAGCATTACACTCATGCCAATCGGCCCAAAACCAAGTATGCCTATATTCAATCCCTTGACATTTCCTGATTTCCTTACCGAGTACAGTCCTATTGAAAGAGGTTCGGATAATGTTCCGTGGTCAAGCGTGAGACTGCCAGGCAGTTTAACGCAGCTGCTTTCAGGTATAACAATGTACTCAGAAAGCAGACCTGCAGCTTGTCCGGGACAGCCGAGGAACTTGAGCTTACGGCAGGTGTGCGACCTGCCTGAAAGGCACTGGTCACATTTGAAACAGGGCATGGCAGGATCAATGGCTACCTTATCGCCCGTTCTTAAATGCTTTACTTCCGGCCCGGTTTCTACAATGATGCCCGAGCCTTCATGACCGACTGTAAAAGGGTATTTCACAACCTGGGAACCAATATTCCCCCATGTGTAATAATGAATATCAGATCCGCAGATACCTGCAACCGACATTTTGATCTTTACATCACCCGGATTGACGAGTACAGGGTCAGGCACATTTACAAGTTCCATCTTCTTTATCCCTGTAAGAACCATTGCTTTCATAGGCTTGTTTTAAAATTCAAACAAATATAATATCATATTGTAAATCCTTTATGTTACTTTGTAAAGAACTTTAATTTTTTTCTTCATGCTTTTTTTGAGGATCTTCATAAAATGAAATGATCAAACTAAAAAATTAAGGAGATGAGAAAGATATATGGCATAGGGGAGACTGTTCTTGATATCGTATTCAAAAATGACAGTCCACAGGCTGCAAAACCGGGAGGTTCTGTTCTGAACAGCCTTGTATCTATGGGGCGTATCGGTCTTCCTGTTTCATTCATAAGTGATTACAGTCAGGATGATGTGGGTGAGATTATAGAGAGATTCCTTAAGAATAACGGAGTCGACACATCGTCGGTTCACAGGTTTCACAAAGGGAATACTTCTCTTGCCCTGGCTTTTCTGGATGAAAATAATGATGCGCACTATACTTTCTATAAGAATAAACCAGCTGAAAGGATTGATATAAAACTGCCGGGAATAAAAAAGGGTGATATAGTCCAATACGGATCTTTTTATGCTATCTGGACAGAAATACGAAGGAGATTCAGGAATTATATACGCGATGCAAGAGATGCGGGTGCCATTGTATTTTATGATCCTAACTTCCGTAAGACACATATACCTGAACTTGCTAAGCTTAAGCCTCTGATTATTGATAATATGGAGATCTCAAATCTGATCAGGGGGTCGCACCATGATTTCAGGAATATCTTCGGCACAGATTCTGCTGATGAAACCTGGGAAATTACAAAAAACTATTGCAGCTGCCTGATCTACACTGCTAACGAAGATGGTGTATATGTCAGGACACCTTCATTTTCCGGGAAATTTCCTGTCAGGAAAATAACTCCGCTTAGTACTATTGGTGCTGGAGACAGCTTCAATGCAGGCGTTATTACATCATTGTACGACAGGCGGATCAAGGCTGAACAGATTGGAGAACTGACAGAAGCAGAATGGGAAGAGATAATCTCAGTCGCCGTTAATTTTGCCACGGATGTCTGCCTTAGCTACAACAACTATATTTCTGAGCCTTTTTCGAATGAATATATTAAGACAAGGGTTACAAAAAGAAGATGATCAGGGACCTTGACAGCTACTGTATTAAAAGTTCAGACCGGCTTTGCATTTGACAAAAGATATTTTTCTGCTTCTTCAGACCAGATATATGCATTTTCAGCAACAATTTTGTGGAGACCCTCATAAAAAGGATCATCAATGCTATATTTCTCCAGGTCATTAAGTGCAATAAGAGGCATCGAAATATTCGTATAGATCAGTTTCTTGCCTCCCGGTATATCCGGCAGGTTAAGGGTCGTTTTAACGACAGAGTCAAGACCGCCGACATGAGTTACCATCACTGCCGGGTTAATCAGTCCTTTGCTCATGAGCTCAAGCGATTCCCGCATATCATCCGTATTTCCACCTGAGGTGCCAACTATATGCGTTGAAGCATAATGCACATTATAGAAATTTAACTCAGCACTGAAGGAAGGGTCGGCAGGCCCGGAGAAAAAGTTCAGGCATCCGTCAGATCCAAGTATCAAGTCTCCCTGTTCAATAACGGACTTTACAGGTGCAAAGACAAATACATCATCGTAACCTGAACCGCCTGTGAGTTCTTTAAGGTATCTGACCGGGTCAGGAGTCCTGCCTGTGTTTACAAATATGAGCTTTACACCATGTTTATCAGCATGTTCAGCCGGAAAGAGACTCTCTGCCCTCGACAGCCTGTCTTCATCAATATCGGTAACGACAAGAAGTTCAGGTCTCAGTTTACTGTGAAGAGCGTAATCAATCGCTCCAAGCCCCATCGGTCCTGCACCTGCCAGTAGAGCCATTTTACCTCCTGACTTTATTCCCATACTGTGTTCATAAGTACCGGGATTGGTATGATAACTGGCATGAAATGCTCCGATTATGCACGACATAGGTTCAGAGAGCGATGCCGGGAAAAAGGCCTCACCGTCGTAATTCAGCAGGCAGTCAGATTCCATTACTATATCAGGTATTATTATATGTGTTGCATTCCCTCCGATATAGCGAAACGAATAGCCGGGAGCATCAAGCGATCCTGTCTGAGCCATTGCGGGCTGGATAGAGAATTTCTGTCCCCTGCTGAATTTATGCTGCCATTTCCTGCCGACATCAATTATGATTCCTGAAAATTCGTGCCCGATAATTGTAGGATGTATGTCAATATCATCAGGCACGCGCTTATGGTCTGATCCCTGCCTGGCAGCCTTGTAAGTCGACATGCATAAGCTGTCGGATATTACCCTGGCAAGAATTTCATTTTCCTGCATTGCCGGAAGCTCGAACTCCTCAAGCCTGAGATCATTTTTGCCATAAATCCTTACTGCCTTGGTTTTCATCCTGGTTGTAATTTTTTCTGAACTGCCGCTGAAACTCCTGGTACAGTAATTTTAACTTATCATTACCTGTCCGCCGGTGACCGGGATAGCCTGGCCGGTTTCATATTCCTGATCTATAACATATAATAAAGCCTTCACTACATCCTCAAGCCTGCAGCCTCTTTTCATCGGGACCTGTTCCTCGTAATATTTGCGGACGTCTTCAATGCTTTTGGCCCCGGGAACTTTACCGGTTCTTAAATACTGAACAAAAAGACCGGTTTGCGGGTCAGACCAAAGCGGCCCTTCGTAGAAATTGCCAGGACAGATCGCATTGACTTTGATGCGATAGTGCGCCAGTTCCAGGGCAAATGATTGTGTAAGGCCTATTCCGCCGAACTTGCTCCCGGAATATGCATAATTTCTGTTGCTTCCCCTGAGTCCGGATTTTGAATTTATCTGAACAATATCCGTGAAATAATCAGGTTTTTCCTGGTTCTGTATTTTCATCACCTCCGAGGCATATTTGGCGCAGTGGAAGTATCCGTTATAGTTTATAGCTGTTGTCCTGTTAAAGTCTTCGGGATCTATTTCCTCAAGACTTCCGGCTCTCAGTATCCCGGCATTGCTGATCATAAGATCCAGTCCGCCGAACTCGCCCACAGCCTTGGCTATTAGTTCTTTAACTGAAGCGGGATCGGAAACATCGGTTTTAACAAATATAGCTGCGCCCTTTGTCGATCCCTTTTTGTTTAACTTGCTTACGAAATCTTTTCCCGCTTCTTCATTCAAATCGCCAATTACAACATTCAATCCGAGAGCAGAGAGAGCTTCAGCAATACCGGCTCCGAATCCCTGTGCTCCTCCTGTAACTACAGCTATTCTGTTTTCCAGCCTGTTGTGACTGCCTTGTGAATGTCCCATTTTCCTCCTGTAATTCTCTGCCTCCCACTTGTCAATAAAATCCGTCTGTTCAGGAGTAAGGAATTTAATGCCGCCGCACTGGCTTGCATAATGGCTGATCATTAATAGATCCTCATAAACATCAAGCGCAGTTTCTGCAGCTTTGTAACTGTCCTCGACAGCAAGAATACCCAGATCCCTTATCACGATTATTTTTGGCAGATACCCGAATTCGTGCTTAAACCTTGGCAGTTGTGTTTTAAGAGATTCAATAATTCTTTCCGCAGTTGAGGATTGTTCAATATAGAGATACCTTGTTTTGCAATAAACTATTATGTCAGGGATCAGCGGGAGTGAGATCTTGTGAAACTCCTGCTGATTAACGTAATATTTTGATATCAGGGAATTATGGCGGCATCTTATTACCTTTGCCTTGTCATCGGTGAGAAGCATCCTTATTGCCGGAAGCACTTTATGGAGCAGGGGGCTGAAGGGCAGTGTTTCAATTTCAGTCAGCGGATGCAGCTTATCAGCGATGACTGACATCACATTTCCGTAAATGCTTCTTATCTCATCAACAGAATCAGCACCTGCAAATATTCCATGATTTTCGAGAAAGATCATCTTCGGATCATTCTGATAACTGACACGGTATTTTTCTATTTCAGTTTCAAGTTTTTTATAGAGTGTGTAACCCGGGTCAGTGTAAGGAACAAAGAGCGCTTCATCTCCGAAAAGCTGCGAGATCAGGGCTTTGGCATTCCTGCTGCATAATACACCGTTGACAAGTGCAGGATGAAGATGCAAAATGAATCTATACCTGATGAGTTCGTGAAGAGATGTCTCAACTGATGGCCTTTTATTCCCGGAAGGTCCTATGATGCACCTGTGGAGGTCATTTTTTACCTGATCTTCTCTTTCAACAGGATCTTCAGAATACACTGCAGAGGATATCCCGCGCAGCTTTTCCCTGTCAAGAGCAACAAGGCTTTCTTCCGTCAGCTCTGAAAGCGGCTCTCCGCTTGCCTTGATCCAGAGTGTCTTATCATCCTTAAAGGACGAATTTCCTCCTCCGGCAATAACGAAATCCCTGCTGGCTCCATAAAACCTCGAGATATCGATCAGTTCCCCGATCTCCTTATTCATTGTTTTCTGGTATTTAAGTAATATTCAATAACGTTGCGTCCCAGTTCTGCAAGATCTTCTTTCTGGTCCCTGCTTACTTTACCGTTGTTCAGAACATAACCCTGGCGGTCATGGGCCCTCAGATACTGGTGCGCTGCAATTACGCACGCTCCCTGCCAACCGATGCGTTTTAGCGATTCGTCAAGCGGATTGGCATTCCTGTCATGAACTCTAAGCGGTAACATCTGCGGTGTATTATGTTCTGTGCCGAATGTTATCAGGTAACCCAGACTGTCAAAAAACTTAACGAACCTGTTCAGTGAAGCAGGATCGTTTCTTCCGGGTATAAGCTCCAGGCAACCAATTCCAAGACCTGAAAGGTCAGTATGTAGTTTTTCCGGATCATTCTCAAATTCAGTAAGTTTTCCTGCAGGATCATCAAGAAGGACAGGATAGCACGGAATGCCACCGGCATTGGTGATTATCCTGATTAACTTTTTAATGTCAGGAAAGGATCTGTCATCCTCTTCAACAAAAGCAGCTCCGCCTGCTTTGAGCAGGTTGGATCTGATCTCATTCTCGAGAGCTGCAGGATCATTTATGCCGCTCTTTGATTTCCTGCCGCCATACAATGCTTCAAGAAATTCAAGCTGACCGCCAGCATCCTTGCAGGTTTCAGCAGCCAGGTGTCTTATTGCTTTTGCAAGATGCCTTTCGCGGACAAGATTCATTGCATACTTGTCCCTGATACCTTCATATGTCAGTTTCACGGATTTGTTGAGGGGAGCGATGAGTCCGTTCAGGTTGTTTATCATTGCCCTCATCTGATCCTGGCTTCTTTTCCTCATTCTTGATAGCTCAAACCTCTGCAGCAATCCCTGCTCATAGGGAAAATCAAGACCTTTACCGCAAAAATAGATCCTGCCGGGATTATTAGGATCATTTATCCTGATACCTTTCTTCTGTTCTTCCCTCATCAGCCCGATGAACTCAATATTAAAAAGCGGGAATATATTGTTCCTCAGGCATCCGTCATAGAATGATCCGTAACCATCAGTAACGAAGAAATCGTTAATCCCCAGGACTGATATTTCCTCTTCCCTGGCCATTGAGAAAATCATATCAATGCCGGCAAAGGCGCTGAATGAATAGGGCGTATGAATATGACAGTTAGCTTCCCTGAAATCAGGAAACTGTTCCCCGTTAATGTATTTTTTCAGCTCGCCCCAGGGTGGGAAATCACTCAGGAAATTAGTTTTCACTTAGTCAGATATTTGTATCTATTTTGGTTTCTGCAATGTAATTGTCAATAATTCTTATTTCCTCCTGTGTCAGACTGAAATCTGCTGCTCCTATGTTCTCAAGGGTCTGTTGCGGATTCCTTGCGCCGGCAAGCGCACATGTAATGCCGGGTTGCTGAATTGTCCAGTTTAGCGCAAGCTGAGACAGGGTAACATTGTGCCCTTCTGCAATTGGTCTTATCTTATCAAGCAGTTCAAGTATGTTGGATAAGTTTGGTTCCTTATAATACGGGGTATCCGGACGGCTGTCTCCTTCATTGAATTTATGGCCGGGTCTTATTTTACCTGTAAGTAATCCTCTTTGCATCGGTGAATAAGCCAGGATACCTGTGTTATTCTGTAAGCAATAGGGTACAATGTCCTTTTCAATATCCCTTCTTACCATGCTGAAAGGAACCTGGTCTGAAGCAACAGGGAAAGTCTTCCGGGCTTCAGTTAGCTGATCAACAGGGTAGTTGCATACGCCTCCGGCTCTGATCTTACCCTGGGAGACAAGCATTTCAAGGGCTTCCATTGTTTCGGATACTGGTGTTGAAGTGTCGGGCCAGTGTATCTGAAACAGGTCGATAACATCTGTTCCAAGCCTTCTGAGGCTGTCTTCACAATCTTTCAGTACCTTCTTTCTGGATGCATATTTGTAGATATCTATTGCTTTGCCGTTATTATCCCTGGAACTGAAGTGAAAGGTACCCTTCTTTCCGCTCCATGACATCCCGAATTTCGTAAGGATCTGTGTCTTATCTCTTTTGCCTCTTACAGCTTTGCCGACAAGTTCCTCACTGAGGCCGAATCCGTAAACTGATGCAGTGTCGATTGTTGTCATACCGTTATCGATTGCTGTTTCAATTGCCCTGACAGCATCTGTTGCATCAGCACCTCCCCACATCCATCCTCCGATTGCCCATGCTCCGAAAGCGATTTCTGTAATTTCAAGATCTGAATTGCCTAATTTCCTTTTCTTCATTTTTTAAAGGTCTTTATTAAATAAGTTATTATGCTGGTGGAGTTGCATCAATATCATCTGAAGAGTTTATCCAGCTCACGGATCCTTGTCAGGCTGAGCCCTTTCTTTTTGCCTTTCATTTCAACTATAAGTGTCATCCTTGCAGCATTTTCAAGTACCTCGAGCTTATCGAAAGCCTGCAGAAGATTAGCGCCTGTAGTAAGGACCCCATGGTTCTCCATCAGCAGCACATCGGATCTGACAGAGTATTCTGCAACCTTCTCAGCCAGTTCATTTGAACCCATAACGGCATAGGGTACAAGTAAGGGTTCGCCGCAGATTACTCTGGCTTCAGCAGTGAGCGATGTGTTTATTCCCTCATTCATTGCAGTAAAGGCAGATGCAAAAACCGGATGCGCATGGATCACTGAAAGGATCGCACTGTTCTTCCGGTATATTTCAAGGTGCATTTCCGATTCAATGGAAGGCTTCAGGCCTGGTGTCAGATTCGCTCCCATAATCGACAAAATGCCTACCTCTTTCCACTTCATTGAACCTTTGTCAGTCGCTGAAGGAGTTATAAGAATAGTGTCGTCAGAGACACGAAGACTTATGTTCCCTCCGGAAGTTGTTGTTAGTCCGCGGCTGTAAAGACGACGCATGAAACGTGCTATTTCTTTCCGCTCTTTTTTATATTTATGCATCAGTTTACAACTTTTATTTTCAGACGAGATCTATTAGGCCATTCAGGACGTAATGAGGTCGATAGGGGAACTTGTCAATATCTTCTCTTGCCGTGATGCCGCTAAGTACAAGAAGAGTGTCGATTTCTGATTCCAGTCCGCACCTGATATCCGTATCCATCCTGTCGCCGATAACAATCGCGTCCTCCCTCTTTAAACCAAGTCTCTTTAATGCTATGCGCATCATAAGGGGATTTGGCTTACCGACAAAATAAGCTTTCCTGCCGGTGGCTATCTCTATCGGGGCAATTAGAGCCTTTGTTGAAGGAGTAATGCCATTTTCAACAGGACCGCTTATATCAGAGTTGGTCCCTATCAGACGGGCTCCTTTAAGTACCAGGTTTACTGCAATTTCAATCTTTTCGAAATTATAACCGTGAGTCTCCCCGACAACAACATAATCCGGATTAACATTGTTGGTCGAATAACCAACGCTGTATAATGCATTTATAAGCCCGGCATCACCAATTATGAAGGCACTGCCGTTGGGTTTCTGGCTCGACAGAAATGAAGCTGTGGCAAGGGCACTTGTATAAAAATGATCCTCACTTACATCTATTCCCAGTCGTTTAAGCTTCTCATGCAGTTCCTTCGGAGTTCTTTCACTTGAGTTGGTGAGAAAGAGATATTGTTTTCCTTCTTTTTCCATCCAGTTCAGGAAATCAGTGACTCCCTTTAATAATCTGTTTCCATGATAGATAACACCATCCATATCGATGATGAAACCTGACTTCGATTTTATTTTACTTATAATTTTTTCCACTTTAGGATATTTTTAATGCAGTAAAAATAGAGATTTTATGAGTTCAGTAATTAGTGTTATACACCTTCTCTGTTAAGAAGGATTATTTTCTCTGCAGAAAAGTCGTTTCTGACACTATGTCCTTTAAGCGGAACGATCTTCTCATGTATTGCATCAAGTATCCATTCCGGCTGTGGAAAGAAGTATTGTTCCATTTCGTAAGCCGGTGTTATCCAGTTACGTGATCCAATCGTAACCGGTGGGGCATCAAGATGATCGAATGCAAGTTCGGTGATTGTCTGGGCCATCTCTTTAAGGAAGGATCCTCTTGATGAAGCGTCACTTGCAAGGACAATTTTACCTGTCTTCCTTACTGATTCAACAACAGGGGCGTAATTAAAGGGGACAAGAGTTCTTGCATCAATTATCTCTGCACTCATATTATATTTTTCACTAAGCATGTCAGCTGCCTTAATTACCTGGTAAAGCGTGGCGCCAATCGAAAGTATTGTAATATCCTCACCTTTTCTTTTAATATCAGGTTCTCCGAACGGTATCTCATAATATCCTTCCGGCACACCTTCTTCATGGAACATTTCGCCTGCATCATATATTCTCTGACTTTCAAAGAATATTACAGGATCTGTTCCCTGCAGGGCAGAATTCATGAGGCCTTTTGCATCATATGGTGTAGCGGGGAAAACAACTTTCAGTCCCGGTATATGTGCCGTGAGTGAGGACCAGTCCTGTGAATGCTGAGCTCCGTATTTCGACCCGACAGAAACCCTTATCACAACGGGCATCCTTATTATATTGCCGCTCATTGACTGCCATTTCGGGAGCTGATTGAACACTTCGTCACCGGAACGCCCGAGAAAATCACAATACATTATCTCCGCTATTACCCGTCCGCCGCACATACCATAGCCAATAGCGGTTCCTACAATAGCTCCTTCGGAGATCGGAGAATTAAACAGCCTGTGATAGGGCAGAGCTTCAGTAAGTCCTCTGTAAACAGCGAAAGCGCCGCCCCAGTCGCGGTTTTCTTCGCCCCATGCTGCAAGAGTCGGATCCTTGTAAAACCTGTCGATTATTGCTTCGAATATGCCGTCGCGCAGCTGATACTGTTTTGCCTTTGACACAGGTTTCCCGTCTTTATCCTTGTAGTACCTCGCCTTTGCCTTAATTGATCTTACACGCGGGTTCTCTTTAAGCGGTATCAGAACCTCGGGTTCAGAATCTTCCATCCTGTCGGCAGAACAGTTGGAGAACATCATCTCACCTATGGCATCGGGGTAAGTTATAAGATCCAGCCTTGGAGAGATATTATCATCGACTGCAAGGCTTAAGATATTTGTTATCAGTTCAACAGTGTCAGTTTTGATGTTATCGAGATTGTCCATTTTTGTTATCCCTGAACTCACAAGCGACTGCCCGTAGCTTATTATTGAATCTTCATTCTGCCATTCTTCTATCTCTTCTCTTGATCTGTAGGATGAGGCATCGGAAGGAGAGTGGCCGCTTATTCTGTATGTCAGAGTATCAAGGAGAACAGGTCCTTTCTTTTCCTTCAGAACGTTCATTTTTCTTTTGAATGCATCTATTACAGCGAGGGGATTGTATCCGTCAACCCTTTCTGCATGCATCATTTCGGGATTGACCCCTGCACCGAGTCTTGCCAGTATTCCATACCCCATTGTTTCGCCCATTGTCTGGCCGCCCATGCCATATAAATTATTCATTATGTTGAAGATAAGCGGCAAGCCTCCTTTGTAATCATCTTCCCAGAGGGTCTTGTACTGATCCATTGTGGCAAAGCAAATGCCTTCCCACACCGGTCCGCAACCTGTTGATGCATCACCTATGTTGCAGACGACGATCCCGGGTTTTCTGTTTATTTTTTTAAAAAGGGCAGCTCCAACAGAAATGTCACCTGAACCGCCGACTATTGCGTTATTAGGGTAGATGCCGAAGGGTGTAAAGAAGGCGTGCATTGATCCTCCAAGGCCTTTATTAAAGCCATTTTCCCTTGCAAAGATCTCAGCCAGGGCACCATATAAAAGAAAACGGGTAGCCAGTTCCCCTATGCTTCCCCGGAATCCTTTTTCAACAACCTTGAGGGTTCCTCCGCCAAACCAGGACCTCATGATTGAATAAAGGGTTTCCTCATCAAGTCTGTTAATTGCAGATAAGCCTTTTGCAAGTATCTCACCATGACTTCTGTGAGATCCGAATATGTAATCATCGACTCCCAGGTTATAGGCCATCCCGACAGCCGAAGCTTCCTGTCCTATCGAGAGATGAGCCGGCCCGGGATGGTTGTAAGCTATACTGTTATATTCATTGGTTGTTTTGATCTGGTTAAGCATTGTCTCAAATTCCCGTATTATAACCATATCCCTGTATATTCGAAGGAAGTCATCGGTGCTGAAGTTTTTCTTTTCTTCTTCAACGGTTCTGTTATACTGGTTTACAGGGATTTTACCGAATTCTATGTACTGAGGTTTCCTGACTTCCTTAGGATTTATGTTCTGACTCTTTGGCATTTTATAAGGCGTTAAAATAATCACTCAATACTGAAGTTCTCTATCTGTTTTTTTATCTCCTTCAGGAATAATGTCGCGGGTCCGCCATCAACTGCACGGTGATCGTATGTAAGTGACAGACCTATAAAGGGAACAAATCCAAATGTGCTGTTGCCAAGGTCAACAGGCCGGTTTATAATAGTGCAGATACCCAGTATAGCAACCTGCGGCAGGTTGATCACTGGAGTGAACATTTCGACACCATAGCTTCCGAGGTTGGAGATTGTGAATGAAGCTGAGGTGCTTTGCAGGAGTTCCGGATCAATGTTCCCTTTTCTGCAGGCCTCAGCTGCTGTCCTGAGTCCGGCTGAAAGCTGAGCTAGACTCATGCTTTCGGCGTTCCTGATGGCGGGCACAAGCAATCCCCTCTGCGTATCGACAGCTATGCCAAGGTGTACCCTGTTGAAGACCCTAAGTGAATCACCAAGCAGATGACTGTTCATATCGGGGAACTTTCCGAGAGCCTTTATAGCACAATGGCATATCATGTCATTGAGAGAGATGTCGTCGTTTGTCCTGCCTGAAGCAATGTTCTCCTTTATTTTTTGCCTTGCTTCAAGTAGTTTCCTTACATCAGCGCTCATATGATGGGTTAACTGGGCAGAAGACTGAAGAGAAGCATGCATTGCCTTTGCTATTATCTTTCTTATGTTTCCCAGCGGCTTATCATCATATTCCTGGCCATTGGAAAAAGACCGGGTTTGTGAGGAGGCATTTTGTGAGAGGACATACTCGATATCTCTTACTATTATTCTTCCTCCGGGTCCCGATCCTGTTATGCCCGAACAGTCAACTTTTTTTTGCCCGGCAAGAAGCCTGGCTCTTGGTGAGATCTTTATTCCGGAGTCCGGAGCCGGTATTGCCTCTGCTGCCTTAAGCTCCGGAGGAATATCATCCCGGACCTTTTCTGGATCCTTCGTATGACCTGATCCGGATGCCTGTTGCATGCTTTCCGGTCGCAGCTTGTCTGTCTGCTCCCCCTTTTCACCTATTGCAGCAACATTGCATAATACCGGCACCTCATTTCCTTCTCCGAAGAAGATATCGATGAGGAAGCCGTCGGCAGGCGATTCAAGATCGAAGGCTGCCTTATCTGTCTCGTATGAAAATAGTATATCTCCTTTTGATACCCTGTCGCCGGTATTCTTAAACCAGCGGGTAATTATACAGGTCTCAACTGACTGCCCCTGTTTTGGCATTATTACTGGGATGGCCATTTGGGTTTTTGGTTATGGGTTAATTGTTTCTTATTCAAGGTTACAGGTTACAAGTTCCAGGTTACAAGTTCCAGGTTCGTTCAACATGTTATAATAAGTTTAACAAAAGTGTTAAAAGAATAAAATTAAAATATTATAAATCAAGAGATACAAAAATAATTAAAATAACTTGTAATTACAAGTAAAAATAGATATATTTACAAAAAAATAATATTATGGTTACGCCAAAAGGTATGCCGCAGCATAAGAAGCTATATGAGATCCTGCGCAAGCATATCACTGAAGGGATCTATAAAGAAGGGGACCTTTTGCCTTCGGAGAATGAGTTATGCCAGATATACGGGATGACCCGTCCCACTGTAAGGCAGTCGCTGAGCACCCTTGCCAGTGACGGTTACATAAGAAAGCATCAGGGGAAAGGCAGCATAGTACACAGCCTTCCGAAGGACATTGGCATACTATCGGTAGCGGGAACGACAACTGCAGTCGGAGACCGTAACCTTAAGACAAGTATTATCGTAAAGCCTGTCCTGATCCCCTGGAAGGATGATTTTATGTTTCCCCTGACTGTCATTGAAAAGGAATCGGGATGCATCTATATGGAAAGGCTGAGGCTTCTTGATGATGAACCTATATTTTACGATATAAGCTATATAGCCAATATTAATCTGCCCAGGTTTACATCGCGTCAGTTTGAGAACAGATCGCTTTTCCGTATACTCAGGACTCACTATCATATTGATGTCACGGGAGGAGAGCAGAGGATAAGGGCCATACAGGCTACAGGAAAAATAAGCAGTTATCTTCACCTCAAGAAAGGGCAGCCTGTTCTGCACCTGGAGAGGAAGCTTGAAACAAACAACCCGGCACTCTTCCTTTACTCGTCAATTTTCTGTAATACAGCAAAATTTTCAATTTTCGGAAGATTCTGATATTTTAATCAATTCTCAGCTTTTTAAAACAAAAAGAGGGAGACTTTGGAAGACTCCCTCTCAGCTATAACTTAAAGTAAGATTATTCAATCTTTTTTACCCTGACTGCAACCGGTCCTTTTTCTCTCTGTTCAACTTCAAATTCAACAGCCTGACCAGCTTCAAGGTTTGTATGAGAGACCTCTAATCCTGAACGGTGCACAAAGATATCCTTGTTATCTTCAGTCTGCAGGAATCCATACCCCTTGACCCTGTCGTACCATTTAACAGTCCCTTTCATAGTTTAAGAATTTGATTTACCTACCTGTCATTGTCCCTTCTCGAGCCACCTCCGCGGCGGTCATTATCACCACCTCTGAAATTGCCCCTTTTCTCAGATCTTTCGATTGACTGATTTACAATGATATTTCTTCCCTGTACCTCACTTCCGTTAAGTTCATCAACAGCTTTTTTAGCTTCAGAATCATTTGGCATTTCAACAAAGCCAAATCCTTTACTTTTACCTGAGTACTTATCAAAAATGATCTTTGCAGATGTCACTTCTCCATACTCTTCAAATAGTTCTCTTAATTCTTCTTCTTTCATTTTAAAATTAAGACTTCCGACATAAATGTTCATAATTCAAAAATTAATGTGTAATGTTTATGGTTTCAAAGGTCAGTTTTTTTTTCCGAAACAAAAAATATTAGCATATAATAAGTTAGATTTTATAAGCTTTTTGATGGCCGGAGATCAATTTCCTGTCTTTTAAGGGGTAAAATAAGCTATTTCCGGTTCCTGATATAGATATGCTTTATGTTATTCTGGCCCGAATCCCTTTCGTCGATCTCGAAATCAAATGATCTTATCAGGGGAGTTAATTTGGCGTAACCGAAGTTCCTTGGATCAAAATCGGGTTGCTTCTTCAGTATAAGATTTCCTACATCCCCGAGGTAGGCCCAGCCATTATCGTCGGCAAGGTCAGATATCGAAGCGGCAATGAGCCTCTTTGCCTTCCTGATCTGTATCTGCTGCTCATTATCCTCGTTCTTCTTCCGCGAAAGATCAGGTTTCTTCGATTTTACCTTTGCTGCCGGCGTCTCCTGGATATTTAACGGGGCGTTAATGATCTCGATGTAGATGAATTTATCACAGGCTACTATAAAAGGCGAAGGCGTTTTGCGCTCACCTATGCCAATCACTTTCATGCCTGCCTCCCTAAGACGGGTTGCAAGCCTTGTGAAATCACTGTCACTCGATACAATGCAGAAACCATCAACTTTCCCTGAATAGAGAATATCCATTGCATCAATTATCATTGCAGAGTCAGTCGCATTCTTTCCCTGTGTATAGCTATACTGCTGAACAGGGGTAATTGCAGTTTCAAGAAGGACCGGCTTCCAGCCTGATACCGTTGGTTTTGTCCAGTCACCATAGATCCTTTTGAACGTAGGTGTTCCGTACTTGGCGATCTCTTCGAGCATTCCCCTGATATTTGAATAAGGCACGTTGTCGGCATCTATCAGGACAGCAAGCCTCAGATCATTCAATGTTTGCATAAAACAATTAAAATAATAATCTGCAATTTACTGTTTTTTCGTGACTGAGTTTGAATCAGCCTCTTTATTTGTATTTTTAGAGCTTTATTTAAGTCATTATTGCCAGTCATCCTGTATGTTTGAAGATCTGCCCTTTAACAAAGAATTTTTGCCGGTAATTGCAGTCACTGCAGTATGCATTGTGTTCTTTCTTTACTATTTTTTTACAAAACAGGAGTATTCCTTAAGATTTTTTGAAAAGATCACTCCGCGATCTGTCTCCCGGCATAGCCTGGAGTTTATCTCAGAAAAGCTTACCGGGTTTGTCCTGTTCGGATTAGTTCCGTTTGTTCTTTTCGTTCTGTTATTTAAGATCCCGCCTCATAAACTCGGATTCACAACGGGGTTGATAAATGATTTCAAATACTTAGTGCTTCTTCTTTTAAGCATTGCAATTATAATTCCATACTTTTTATCGCTGTACAAAAAGAAAAGCATGACCCGTCCGGAATTAAAAGTAAGTAAATGGGAACCTCGTCATAAAATCCTGGCTGCATCAGGATGGCTTATCTATCTGTCAGGTTATGAGTTCGTTTTCAGAGGTGTCCTGTGGTTCGTATGTTACGATGCCTATGGGTTCTGGAGTGCAGCGGTTATTAATGTCCTTTTATACTCCGTGGTTCATATCCCGAAAGGAAAACTGATGACTTACGGAGCGATCCCCTTAGGAGCATTATTCTGCTATCTGACTCACAAAACCGGTTCTTTCTTCCCATCTTTTTTAATTCACTTAGTAATGTCGGTCTCTAACGAGCTGTTTTCAGCCGGATCAAAACAATTAGCCCCTGATAAAAAAACCTGACAGAAAATCATGAAGATATTCATTACGGGCGGAACAGGATTTATAGGAAGCAGGCTGACTGAAAAACTTCTGAGACTTGGACATGAAGTTGTTGTTTTAATCAGGGATCCTTCAAAAGCAACTGGTGGAAAAGAAGGGAATGTCAGTTATGTCAGCGGTGATCTGTTTGATAAGGATGCTCTGCAAACAGGTATGAGAGATTGTGACTGGGTATTTCACATGGCAGCCTATACTAAACCATGGTCAAAAGATCCTTCAGTCCCGTTCAGAATAAATGTAAATGGAACACTTAATGTAGTTGAAGCTGCTGTTAAAAGCGGAGTTAAGAGGGTAATAATTACATCCACTGCCGGAACAATGGGCTATTCACCAGATGGGTTGATTATCACCGAGGCAACTGCTTCAGGTCAGAATCTGCAGACCCTGTATGAAAAGAGCAAGGCAGAAGCGGAGCTCAGGGCATTTGAATATGTCGGGTCAAATACAGAGATCATAATAACAAATCCTTCAAGGATCTACGGCCCGGGAGTACTGTCAAAGAGCAACTCCCTTACGAAAATAATGAAAATGTATGTCTCCGGTCTCTGGAGATTAATGCCAGGCGATGGCAGGACAATTGGAAATTACGTATATATCGACGATGTGACTGAAGGACACATACTTGCTGCCCTTCATGGCAAGAATGGAGAACGCTATATTCTGGGAGGTGAGAATCTCTCATTCCTCGATTTTTTTGATAAAATCGGTGAAGCAGCGGGGAAGAAAAGGAAGCTTTTCAGCATCTCCTTCAATACTGCAGGATTGTTACTTAAACCCTCAGAAATCCTAAGCAGCCTGAGCGACAAAGCTCCCTTAATAACACGTGAATGGATCAATAAATACCAGAATGATGCAGTACTTTCAAGTGAAAAAGCTATAAATGAACTGGGATACAAAATAACACCCTTTATTGACGGAGTCCGTGAAACAATTAAATGGTTAAAAAGTAATGAGCATTGATAAGATGTCCTTTGCACTTATTACTGGTGCGGGTAAAGGAATCGGGAAAGCTGTTGCTATTGAACTCGCTTCCCGAAAACATAATGTTATTTTACATTCGCTGCCGGGGGAAGGGCTGTCAGAGCTCTGCAGGGAGATTGAAACATCCTGCGCAGTACAGACTTTTTATATGGAGTCGGATCTTACTGAAGAAAACGGCCCTCTTTCATTATTTGAGTTTGTAAAAAGCACAGGCGCCGATATTGATATCCTTGTCAATAATGCAGGGATTGGGTACAGTGGCAGAACTGATTTGCTGAGCACTGAACAGATCGACCACATGATATCATTGAATATCAGGGCTTTAACGCATCTGGCATATTATTTTATTCCCGTACTCAGGAAACAGGAACATTCATATATTTTATTCCTGAGCAGCTTCGGTACCTATTTCCCTGTTGCATTTAAAAGTGTTTATCTTGCCACCAAGTCGTATGTATTCTATTTAGCAAGAGCTCTGGGATCTGAATTAAAGGGAACTTCGGTTAAAATATGTACAGTAGTCCCTTCTGCTGTAAGGACAAATGAGAGCACTCTTAAAAGAATTGAAAAGAGTATTTTCAGTAAAATGTCATCACTTACTCCTGAGGAGGTTGCCAGAGTCAGTTTGAAAGGTATGTTCAGGGGCAGGAGTGTCATAATTCCCGGGAAACTTACTTATTCATTTTTTGTCTGTGGTTTGTTCGTACCTGTAGGGTTTCTTCTTATGCTCACACGCCGTATTTTCAGAGATACCAACTGAAATTAATGACAATGAGCGGATTAAATCTTGCTTGTATAAGGCATATAAAAGCTCTTCTTTAGAGTCTGTTATACATTTACTGTTTTTAATAATAAGTTGTATCCAAACATAATTTTATTGATCAGAAATAAAGAATATTATTAACTTTGCCCCCACCCTTTAAAGGGTTTTTTTAAATAATCAAAACCAATTATTATGGGAAAAGGTGATAAAAAATCAAGAAGAGGAAAGATATTTCTTGGGTCTTTTGGTGTAAGGCGCCGGAGAAAAAAGGCGAATAAACCGACTGTTGTTCTAAAACCGGCTGTCAGAGAGAAAGAAATCAAGGATAAGAAACCTCTCAAAGAAAAGAAAGTTGTTAAAGAGTCAGCTGAGATACATGAGGTTAAGAAAGCTGTTGAGGAGAAACCGGTTGCTGAAATAAAGGAACAGAAAGCAGCAGCTGAGGTTAAAGAGCCGAAGGTGAAAGAAACGAAGGAAAAGAAGCAGGTTAAGGAAGTAAAAAAGGATAGTGAACCGAAAGCAGCCAAACCGGTGAAGGAAGCAAAGAAAGCTGCTCCTGTTAAGAAGGAAATCAAGCCTGTCAAAGCTGAAAAAACTGAGGAAGCTGCTGAACCGAAAAAAACCGCTGCTCCTAAAGAATCCAAGGTAACCAAATCAGCAAAAGCAGACGCTAAAGAAGAAAAGGAGAGTAAACCTGATTCCGGAAAGAAGGCTTCAAAAGCTGCCAAAGCAAAAAAATAAACAGTACGTTCCGTTTCTGTTTTTAATGATGCATGCTAAACTTGCGCTCATTATCAATGTGATTCTGATGTTCTCTGCTGGCAACCTGTTTGCACAGGTTACAGCGGAGGATTATAAGCGGGCTGATAATCTTTCAGCGCTTGCTTCAGACAAAGTGTTTCATAGTGATATAAAGCCTGTCTGGATAGGTTCACGGTATTTCCTCTATGAAAATGTTACTCCGGAAGGGATAAAGTATAACATTGTTGATGTTGCAAGAGGAACTAAACTGCCCGCTTTTGACCAGGCAAGGTTCGCCGCATCCCTGGGTTCAGCTGCCGGTCGGAAAATAGATCCGGGAAAGCTGCCCATATCAAACATTACTTTTTCAGACAGACTCCGCAGTTTTGCCTTTGTTTACGAGGGTTATAACTGGATCTGCAATATGAAAGACTATTCTCTTGCCAGGAGAGAAAGAGTACTTACAAGAGAAAACACAAGACTTAACGACTGGTTTTTCAGGGATGAGCTGAGCAATAGTCCGGTTATATCTCCTGACAAGAAATGGACAGCTTTTATAAAGGACTATAATCTGTGGATACGTTCTTCCGCTGACAATAAAGAGTACCAGCTTAGTTCTGACGGCGGGATGGGTGAGTATTATTCATCATTCATAAAATGGTCACCCGATTCCAGGAAGCTTGTAACCTGCCTCGTCAGACCTGCTGAGAGACGTGTGATACATTTTATAGAATCCTCTCCTTCCGACCAGTTGCAGCCGAAACATTATTCGTTTGAATATCCTAAACCCGGGGATGCCCTGCCGCAGTTCTTCCCGCAATTATTTGAAGTAGGATCAGGGCGCCATCTGAAGGTTGATAAATCAACACTTGTTAATCAGTTTGCAGTGAACAATATCTTCTGGAGCGCCGACAGCAGGTATTTCACTTTTGAGTATAAACGGAGGGGGAATCAGCTCTATCAGGTACTTAAGGTTGATGCCGCAACAGGTGAACTGTCTGTGATAATAAATGAGACATCGGCTACTTTCATCGATTACAGTTACAAGAAATACAGGTATGATATTGAGGCTACAAATGAGATAATATGGGCATCAGAACGTGATGGATGGAATCATCTCTACCTTTATGACTCGGAAAATGGCACTGTAAAGAACCAGATAACACATGGAGAGTGGGTTGTTCGGGGCGTCACATTCATTGATGCACAAAAAAGGGAGATAATATTTGAAGCAGGAGGCAGGGAACCGGGTGATCCTTATTACATTCATTATTACAAAATAAATTTCGATGGTTCGGGACTTATAAGGCTTACTGAGGGTAATGGCACCCATGAGGCTTATTTCAGCCCCGATAAAAAGCTGTTCGTCGACACCTGGTCAAGAGTTGATATGCCGCCGGTTGCAGTGCTCCGCAGTGCTGAAGATGGCAGGCAGTTAACTGTAATTGAGAGAGCAGATGCATCAAAGCTAGAAGAGACGGGGATCAGGTTTCCCGAGCCTTTTGTTGCCAAGGGCAGGGACGGGGTGACAGATATTTACGGAATCATTATAAGACCGGTGAATTTTGATCCTTCACGTAAATATCCGGTAATCGAGAGTATCTATGCAGGCCCTCACAGCAGTCATGTCCCTAAAAGTTTCAGGCCTTTTTACGGAGAGATGCACCAGCTGGCCGAGCTTGGATTCATAATAGTTCAGATAGATGGCATGGGAACTTCCAACAGATCAAAAGCGTTTCATGATGTATGCTGGAAGAACCTTAAGGATGCCGGTTTCCCTGACAGGATACTTTGGCTCAAGGCTGCAGCTGAAAAATATCAATATATTGATCTCGACAGGGTAGGTATCTTTGGAGGTTCTGCAGGCGGCCAGAATGCTGCAGGCGCTTTACTGTTTCACCCGGATTTCTATAAAGTGGCTGTTGCAGCATGCGGCTGTCATGATAACAGGATGGACAAGATATGGTGGAATGAGCAATGGATGGGCTGGCCTGTCGGGGAAGAGTATATAGCCTCGTCAAACGTAGAAAACGCATGGAGGCTTAAGGGAAGGCTTCTGCTTATCAACGGAGAGCTTGATGATAATGTCGATCCCGCATCAACTGAACAGCTTGTTAATGCGCTGATAAAGGCAGGAAAGGATTTTGAATATGTTTTTGTTCCCGGTGCCAGGCACATAAGCAACGGTGATACATATGGTTCAAGGAAGCGCCGTGATTTTTTTGTGAAATACCTTCTTGGGGATGATCCTCCCGATTGGAATATGACAGGGGAATAAAAAAAATTCTGATATTTGCCGCAAAAAATTTTCAGGTGTGGAAAAGAGATAATACTGTCTTCTGGGCAATAATTGCCTGCCTTCTCTGGTCAACAGCTTATTCGACAATTAAAATAGGCCTGCAGTATGATTCTCCCCTGCATTTTGCCGGTTTAAGATTTATAATGGCCGGGCTTTTCATATTGCCTTTTACAGTCAGACCCTCAGTTTATTTTGCACTCCTCAAAGAACACTGGAGAATAGTGGCATGGGTTACCTTACTTCAGACACTCATGAACTATATACTCTTTTACCTGGGTATGGATCTTGTGCCGGGGGCGCTTGGTGCTGTCATTGTAGGATCGCAGCCCCTTGTAACTGCTGTCGTGGCATCAATTATGGATAAAAGCGAAAAGCTGACACGGCGTAAGATAATAACAATAATAAGCGGTATATCAGGCGTTATACTTATTAGTGCCGGCCGGCAGGCTTTCAGGCTCGGCAGCACTATCGAGATTTTGGGTGTATTCATGATCCTTACAGCCAATATTGCAACAGCAACAAGCAACGTAATGGTCTCACTCCGTAGCAGGGGCATCAATCCCATGGTCCTCAGTTCATCGACACTACTGATAGGAGGGTTTATAGTTTACATGTTATCACTTGCTTTTGAGGATATCCCTGAAAGCACAAAGCCTGCTGAGTACTGGATTACGCTTATCTGGCTTGGTTTTATGGCCGCAACTGCCTTTTCAATATGGTTCAGGCTCCTGCAGAGACCACATGTAAAAGTATCGGACCTTAACTTATGGAAATTCATAATCCCTGTTGTGGGTGCTATCCTGAGCTGGCTGCTTGTTCCCGGGGAAAATCCCGAGTGGCTGACGATCACCGGAATGATAATAATTTCAATATCTTTGGTGATGTTCTATAAGAACGGAACGAAAGTCCGTACTGTTTAACATGAAAAAAAGAGTCCTGGCATTAATTTTTTATTCCCTGTTCTGGCTGGTACTTTTTTTTGCCGCCAGGCTTTTCTTTTTCCTTTCACAGTTTAAAGAAACATCAGGAAACACTTTTTCTTCTGTGGCTGGAGCATTCTGGCACGGACTTCAGCTTGATATCTCAGCAACAGGCTATATTCTGGTGATCCCGATGCTGGTGCTTATAGCAGGCGTATTCTTCAACAGCGACCGGATAAGGATTTTCATAAAATCGTATTCATACCTTATTATATTTATCTGTTCATTGATAATAGTTTCTGATTCATTGCTTTACAAGTACTGGGGATTCAGAATGGACCACACTGTCCTTTTCTACCTCAGAACCCCTAAGGAAGCTATTGCATCAGTTACAACAGTTCAGATAATTGGAGTGGTATTGATTATATCACTGATATTTCTGACATTCTTTCTGTTATATAACAAGTTTATCGATAAGCTTTTCAGAGATTTTGAAAAGATACGGTTAAGGATACCGGCTGCTCTTTTCTTCTTATTCCTGTTAGCTTCCTTGCTGATTCCCATAAGGGGGGGATTTGGGATTGCCCCTATAAATGCCGGAACTGTGTATTTCAACAAGAACATATTCATTAATCATGCAGCTGTGAATGTGATATGGAATGTAGGCAATTCAGCTTTTAACCGTAAACCTACTACAAATCCATATTCCTTCATGGATCTTCAGGAAGCTGTAGCAATCCGCGATTCTCTGACTGCAAAATCTGCGGCACCCATGAAGGTTCTCAATAGTCAAAGACCTGATATCATGATCGTTGTTCTTGAAAGTTTTGGGAACTCGCTTATAGGCCCTCTTGGAGGCGATTCTCTTACAACGCCAAATCTTAACAGGTTGTGCAGGGAAGGTGTCCTCTTTACTAATTTCTACGCTTCGGGCAACAGGACAGATAAAGCTATGCCGGCGATCCTCAATGGCTATCCCGCCCAACCGACGGAATCGATAATGAAGGAACCGGGTAAAACCCAAAGCCTGCCCGGTATTGTGAGAATCCTGAAAGAAGCAGGATATAATACATCCTTCTGGTATGGCGGCGAGATAAATTTTGCAAATTTCAATTCCTTTATTATCAATAATGGTTTCGATCGGGTGATAACAATGGATGATTTTAATCCGGAGTCCTATAATTCCAAGTGGGGAGTGCATGATCATATATTCTTGAATACGCTTTCAGATTCAATGAAGAGTATAAGGGAGCCCTTTTTTAAAGTAATACTGACCCTGTCGAGTCATGAACCCTTTGATGTGCCGATGGAAGCGGTCTTCGAAGGGAATGATGATTATACAAGATTCAGGAATTCAGTATATTACACCGATAAGGCTCTTGGCGCCTTCATTGAAAGCGCAAAAAGAAGTGAGTGGTGGAACAATACGCTTGTTATTATTATTGCTGACCACTGCAGGAGAAACTCAGAAGAAGTTCATGTGTACTCCGAGGATATTTTCCGCATCCCAATGCTATGGACAGGAGGGGCAGTAAGTTCAAAAGGACTGGAGATAACGAAGACCGGAAGCCAGGTAGATATCCCCCTGACTCTCCTTCACCAGCTTGGAATGGAAGGTGATTTTCCTTTCGCTAAGGATCTCCTGTCAGATGGGTCGGGCTCCTTTGCGTTTTATACATTTAATGATGGCTTTGCATTTTTCACAGACAGTTCCGGATATATTTATGATAATCTACTTGGCAGTCCGGTCTTGCAAACCGGAAAGGATCCTGAAAAGGCCGGAGATCTCGGCAAAGCTTACCTGCAGGTTTTATATGATGATTTTCTGAACAGATAGGCTTCTCATTTATAAGTCACGTGCATTTTATTCATTGGATTGATCGGAGTATTTTCTTTTGTATTACAATCACTTGAGATCAGAGAATCTTGCCGGATTATCTGATAAAACCCTGTTCATTGCCGCAGGAGCAGTTTGAGGTTTATTTGAGGAAATTACAGGACTTTTTCCTAAATTTGTTAAATGGACCCTGATCTTATTAAAATATTCTCAGAATCCAATTCTCCAAGACTGTCATATATTGCAGGTATTCTGCTTGGCAATATTCTTGGCCTGCAATGGGAGATAGTTACTGACAGGCGGAAAATAGGAAAACATCCGGTAATAAACTATTCAGCGCTAAATTTAAAGGGTGCCGTAAAGATATCTCCTGATAAATTATTATTTGAAGCGGGAGCGGTTCCGAGGGAAATTACTATAAGTGAATGGAAAGATTATCCGGTATTTTTTCAGACCGGCCAGGATTCCGATATTCCCTTTGACCTGTTTGCTGCCTCATTTTATCTTATAAGCCGCTACGAAGAATACCTTGAGTATGATCCTGATGAACACGGAAGATATCCGGCTTCAGGCTCGGTTGCATACAGGAACGGGTTTCTTCACAGGCCGGTTGTCGATCTGTGGACCAGGGAATTTGCCAGGATAATTGTGAAGAAATATCCGACAGTTGTTTTCAGGAGGAATGAGTATAAAGCTTTGCTTACTATCGATTCAGATCAGCCGTTCGCTTACCTGGGTAAGGGGATGATAAGGAGCGTGGGAGGGCTGCTTCGTGATCTGACGGAACGTAAAGGCAGCGCATCGGACCGCCTTAGGGTATTGAGGAAGGATGAAAAAGATCCGTTCCAGGTATACGATTATATTCTGGGCAATATCGAAAGGAGCGGCACTGCTGCCAGATTTTTCTTCCCGACAGGAGATTTTACAAGATATGACAAGAATCCCTCCTGGAAAAATGAGGAATACAGGTCTCTTATCAGTAAAATATCTCAGAAATACGAGACCGGTTTGCACCCGTCCTACTATTCTTCCGAAAGATCAGCTGAAGTGCGATCGCAGCTTGCAAGGATTGAAACAATACTTGGTAAAAAGGCAGTTTCGGCACGATTCCACTACATAAGGCTTCGTATGCCTGTTTCATACAGGTATCTTATCGAAGCTGGAATCACGGAGGACTATTCAATGGGTTATCCGGAAGAACCCGGTTTCAGGGCTGGTATAGCAAGGCCTTTTATGTTCTATGACCTTACCGAAGACAGGCAGACCGGACTGATGATCGTCCCATTCCAGGTTATGGATGCTACATTGTACCAGTATAAAAAACTGGATACTGAAAAAGCCGGAGAGATAATAAGGAACCTTATAGACGAGACCAGGAATGTTGGAGGGCTCTTTGTAAGCCTTTGGCACAATACCTCTTTGCTTGAAAGCTCAGAGTGGAAAGGGTGGCGTGAACTTTTTCAAACAATGCTGCAGATACAGAAATCATGATAATTTATTTGAAAAATAATGAAATAGACCACGAGCAATGGGATTCTTGTGTGAAGCAGTCACCAAGGATCAAACCCTATGGGTTTTCATGGTTTCTTGACAACATGTCTCCCGGTTGGGAAGGGTTGGTTGATGATGAATATGATTCTGTATTCCCTGTTCCGGGAGCGAAAAAATTCGGCATTCAGTATATTGCAACACCGATCTTTATCCAGCAGCTTGGAGTCTTTTCACCAGATAAGCAATTACAGAAGGCTCTGAATGAATTCATTGATTATATCCCGGATTTTTACAGATTCATTGATCTGTGCGTGGGGCACCAGATTGATTCTGATAAGTTCCATGTTACTATGAAGGCAAACTATGAACTTGATCTGTCAAAACCTTATGATAAACTGTGGGATAATTTCTCAAAGCATTGCCGCCGGAACATTGAAAAATCAATGAGGAAGAAGCCGGAGATAACTACTGATGTGCATCCTGAGGAGCTCGTGGAGCTTTTCATCAATAACAGGGGGGCTGATATAAAGGGAATAAAGTCGCGTGATTACCAACGCCTGATAAATCTGATGAATTATTGCAGGAGGAACAGGAAAGGCAGACTGTTGGGAGTAAGGGCTGCAAAGAAAAGGCTCATTTACGGTATTTTCCTTGTTGAAATAAAAGGTAACATAACTATGCTGCTTGTTGTCAATACTGAAGAGAGCAGGAATAAAAGGATTGGTTATTATATTGTTAATGAATTGATTAAGGAAATGGCCGGAACAAAAACAATCCTGGATTTTGCAGGGTCATCAATTCCATCTATAGCCTCATTTATGGAATCGTTCGGCAGCGTAAATGTTCCTTATTACAGGATTTACAGGAACAGGCTTCTCTGGCCCATACGAATGTTAAAGTGAATTACCGGGAAAACTGTTCAGAGGGTCTCCAGATCTATCTCTTCATCATCCTTTACTTCAAACATTTTACCGTTCTCACATTTAAATCTCCTTGCAGGGAATTTCTTTAGTATGTTGTAATTATGGGTAGCTACAATCACTGCTCTCCCTGTGGTGCTTATATCTTTAAGCAATCTGATTATGCCTTCGGATGTCTCAGGGTCAAGATTGCCTGTCGGTTCATCAGCCAGTATTATATCAGGATCGTTAAGCAATGCTCTTCCAATTACAACTCTCTGCTGTTCTCCTCCGGAAAGCTGATGAGGCATTTTATATCCTTTCAGACCCATCCCGACCTTCTCCAGCACTTCTCCAATCCGTGCATCAATTTCACCCCTGTTTTTCCATCCGGTTGCCCTAAGTACAAACAACAGGTTATCGTTGACTGTCCTGTCTGTAAGAAGCTGAAAATCCTGGAAGACTATTCCAAGTTTTCTGCGCAGATAAGGTATCTCCCTTGCTTTAAGCTTCCCGAGATTATACCCGGCGACTATACCAGTTCCTGATTTAAGGGGGATATGGGCATTAAGTGTTTTTATTACACTTGTTTTTCCGCTCCCGACCCTTCCGACAAGATACATGAATTCACCCCTTTTTACACTAAGGTTAACATCTGACAGAACCAGGTGATCCTGCTGCCATATAACGCAATCTTTCAATTCAATAATAGTATCCAACGGGAGATTTTCCTGCATCCTCAGTGGGTTTTAAATGCAAAATAACGAAAGAAATGATAATTTAACTTTTGATGTTGATAAAAACAATAATAAAGCCCGGTTGCCGGCGTTTAATAATTGTAATTTTACATCTGATTTTTTAAAAAGAGGAATGCTGTATATGTCTTATATTAAGATTATTACATTCATATTTCAGCGGAATCAAATCCTGATCGTTGTTTCGGCCGGGAGTATAAAAAAATAAGTTATGAACAGAAAAAGATTCTTTTTGATCTTCATTATCGTTCTTCTGTTGGTCCCCGCAGGAAGATCCCAGTCTCCTTTTACTGTTAAGGACCTGGGCTCGGATTATCTGAGGGCTATGGATTTATATAACAAGGAAAAATATCCCGCCGCTATAAGGCTTTTTGATTCATATATCAGGAGCGAACCAGATAAAGATCTCATTAATGTGACCGAAGCTGAGTATTACAGGGCTGTTTCCTCACTTAACCTTTTCAATCCCGATGGGGAATACAGCATGGTTACATTTATCCGCAGTCATCCTGAAAGCCCGAGGATAAACGATGCATACATGGCTCTCGGGAATTATTTTTATCAGAACAAGAACTACCGTAAAGCAGTATCCTATTATGAAAAGGTCAACCGCCAGGAACTGGATCCTGAAGCGCTGGCTGAGTATTTCTTCAGGAACGGATACTGCCTGTATATGAGGGGCGATAAACCCAAAGCTCTTCTTATGTTCTCAGAGATCAAGGATATCGACACTGAATACACACCTCCTGCAATTTATTATTATTCGCAGATTGCCTACGAAGAAAAAAATTACCTTACAGCTATCGACGGCTTCAACCGTCTTAAGGATGATGAGACATTCGGCAGCATAGTGCCTTTCTATATAGTGCAGATCCTCTATCTTCAGAAGAATTATGACGGCATCCTTGAGATAGCCCCTGAACTCCTGAATTCAGCAGGAAAGGAAAGATCTGTTGAATTGTACAGGTTCATTGGCGACGCTTATTTTAACAAGGGCAATTACACGGAAGCTCTTCCTTACCTTGAAAAATTCTCAGCAGGGACAAAGATAAGCGGGAGGGAAGATAAATACCAGCTCGGGTTCTGCTATTACAAGACAGGTGATATAGACAAGGCTATTTCAACGCTTCTGTCAATTGGATCAAGATCTGATGAGCTTAGCCAGAATATATGGTATGTCCTTGGGGACTGTTATCTGAAAAAAGGAGATAAAAAACGAGCCCAGCTGGGATTTGCAGAAGCTTCAAGGCTTAATATAAACGAAAAGATAAGGGAGGATGCCCTTTTCAACTATGCAAAGCTTACATATGAACTGTCATATTCTCCCTTTGGAGAAGCTATCCTTGCTTTTAACCAGTATATAGAGCTTTACCCGGGATCAGACAGAGTCGAGGAAGTTTATAACTACCTTGTTTCTACTTATCTGCAGGCAAAGAACTACAGGGCAGCACTTACATCTCTCGATAAGATAAGGAACAAGAGCAGCAAGCTTGAAGAGGCTTATCAGCGTGTGGCATTCTTCAGGGGCCTGGAGCTTTTCAACAATATGGAGCTTGAAGCTGCATCCGACATGCTCGACAAATCACTTGTTTACGGAAAATATAATAATCAGCTCAGAGCCAGGGCCCTTTACTGGAAAGGTGAAGCTTCCTACAGACTGGGGAAATATGACAATGCCGGGAAATATTACACTGAATTCATTGGAATACCGGGATCATCAAAACTTAGTGAGAATTCAATGGTGAGATATAACCTCGGATATTCCCTGTTCAATCTGAATGACTATGCAAATGCCATCACCCATCTGAAAACATTCGAGTCGAATGTGGCAAATGTAAAGACAGATGTAATGGCTGATGCCAGGAACAGGATAGCGGATTGTTATTTCATAACAACTAATTATACTCAGGCAATTTCGTACTACGACAAGGTTATTGATTATGGAAGGGTTGATGCTGATTATGCAATGTACCAGAAAGGATTCTGCCTTGGCCTTATGAACAACCAGCGCGGGAAAGCAGATGTCCTTACACTCCTGACCCAGAGATATCCTTCATCGTCATTTGTGCCGGGCGCAATTTTCGAGAGGGGGAGAGCCTATCTTGTTATGGAGGATTACAGAAGGGGTGAGGCTGACTTCAACACGATAATAAACTCCTATAAGGAAACCCAGCTGGTGCCCCGTGCAATGGTTCAGCTTGGATTGCTGTATAACAACCTTGGCGAGAACAACAAGGCTATTGAACAATATAAAAAGGTTATTGAGAATTACAGATCAACACCTGAAGCAAGGTATGCAATGACAGGCCTTAAGAATATCTATATCGAAATAAATGATGTTGAATCCTACTTCAGTTATGTAAAGAACCAGCAGGGTTCACCGGATATAAACCTTTCGGAAAAGGATTCACTGCTTTATGCTTCAGGCGAGAACCTGTATATTACTGGGAAATACGACAGGGCTGCTGAGATCTTCAGCAACTACCTGAAGGAGTTTCCTTCAGGGATCTTTATGCAGAATGCCCAGTTTTACCTGGCAGAATGCTACAGGACTTCAGGAAAGAAGGATCAGGCTCTTAAGCTTTATGAAGCAGTTGCTGATAAGCCGAATAATGAATTTACGGAACAATCACTCACATTTGCTGCAGACATCTATTATGAGCAGGAGGATTACAGCTTTTCCCTTGATTTTTATGAACGGCTTGAAAAAGTAGCAGGGAGCTCGGATAAAAAGACCGCTGCCCTCAGGGGTCAGCTGAGATCAGCCTATCAGATGGGAGATGCACAGAAGACTTTAACAGTAGTAGACAAGATAAGCAACGCATCAAATATACCCGAGGAACTTTCACGTGAAGCTGTTTTTATGAAAGCCAAAGCTAATTACAGCCTCAATAACTACACTGAAGCCCTGAGCGATTTCCGGAAACTCTCAAGGGAAGTTGTCAGCGCTGAAGGCGCCGAATCAAAATACAGGGTGGCAGAACTTCTTTACAGGGAAAACCAGACGGAAGAAGCTGAGAAAATAGTGATGGAATTTATCGATCAGAAATCACCGCATGAATACTGGATGGCCCGTATGTTCATCCTTTTGTCAGATATAAGCATCAGAAAGGGTGACATGCTTCAGGCAAAGGTGACCCTCGAAAGTCTCAGGGATTATTATACTATTAAAGATGACGGGATACTTGATGAGGTGCGATCCAAACTCGAAAATATGAACAAGACCAATTGACAAGTATGTAATATGATAGTTATCAATTATATAACTATCCTTAAGTTAACTTTTTAACTCAGAAAATTGTTTGAAATGAAAAAACCCGCAATATTGATACTGCTTCTCTTTATTCTTATCTTACAAATGCCGGCACAGACAAGGCAGGAAGATATGACAAGGGAGGTGACACTATATAATCCCTACAAGCCATCATTGCCTGATGTGCGCAAGAAAAGCTTCCTGGCTGATATCAACGATACAATTAAGATGTCAAATGATTTTAACTATGAGATAGCTGCCAATCCGTTTTCTCCGGAGTACAACATAAGCCCCATAAAAGCTGCATCACTTCTTCCGGATCCGCTTCCCAAACTCTATAAGAGCTATGTAAAGTTCGGGATCGGTAATTATATGACCCCTCTTGCAGAGATCAGTATCACTAATGAGAGATCAAAAAGGGCATCTTATGGGGCATCTGCAAGGCACTTCTCTACCAATGGACGCGTTAAGCTTGATAACGACAAGCGGGTTTTTGCAGGTTATATGGACAATGATGTTTCCCTTTTTGGAAAGAAGTTCTTCAGAAGCAATCTGCTCGAAGGATCAGTTGATTTCAGCCAGAAAACACGTTACGCCTACGGTTACGACACAAGCATTGTTGATTATGTGGCAAAAAATGATGATATACGGCTGAATTATAATAATTTAGGAATAAGCGCATCTTTTGCTTCACTTAACCTTGATTCGACTGATTTTTCTTATGATTTTGATGTTAATTATGATATATTCTTTGCCGGAAACGACAGGAACCAGCGTAATCTGGGAATTGCCGGTTTAATGTCAAAAAGCTACAAGGGCTTTTATATGGGAGGAGGGCTTGAGATCGATCATTTTAATCCTTCGTCAACAGTTTTCGATAAATCCAAATATGTCTTTGCAGTCAGCCCTTTCATTAACAAGAACACACCATTATGGAATTTCAGGCTTGGAGCCCAGCTTCTTTTTGATAAGAACCTGGAACCAGGAGCCGACTTCCATCTCTACCCCGATGTCAGCTTCGGTTTCAATATCGTTCCTTCATATGTTTCTTTCTTCGCTGGACTAAACGGCAGGCTTGAAAAGAACGATCCGGCCAGCGTGATTGGGATTAATCCTTATCTTGCAGGGGACACAGCTCTTTACAGACTGAAAAATACGAGTTATCCTCTTATTTTTTCAACAGGTATAAAAGGGAACAACGGATTCGGAGGTAATTACATTCTATCAGCATCTTATTCGCTGGTGAATAATATGCTTTTCTTCTCAAATCTGTTCTATCCGGTAATTCCGGAGCCTGAAGAGTATGGTAATTTCTTTTTACCACTTTATGATGATGCAGAGGTTTTGAATATTCATGGAGAGCTGACAGGCCGGATTGGTGATAAGATCTCATTCAGGGGAAGCGCCAACTGGTATAAATACACTCTTACAAAATCTGATAATGCCTGGAACAGACCTGACTGGGACGGGACTATAAGCGTAAAATATAATCTCAGGGATAAGATAATTGCCAGTGCTGATCTTACTGCACTTGGAAAATACAGCCTTGTTGCAACCAGATATGATCTTATTCTGCCTCCGCCTCCGGCTCAGGTCACGTTTAATAAACCTGCCCATTTTAATCTTAATATAGGTGCTGAATACAGGTACACAAAGATCCTGTCGGTGTGGGCAAAGATCAATAATATCTCGTTCAACCGCTACTACGAATGGGCATATTACCCTACTCAGCGCTTCCTTCTTATGGCTGGTCTGACATATAGTCTGTAATGCCTGAGTGCAGCATTACAAGGTGCCAGATCAGGGGCTTGATGCCTGAAGGTTTCTGATACCTTTTTCCCTGTTAATTAAAAGGCGGAATTGTGCATAAATTGTATCATGAAAACATTAAAATGACGTTCAAAAACGCTATATTTGTAGCGACAATTAAAATTCATGTTATCAATTGTTTATATCTGGACAGGAGGGGTTTGATCTGAAATGCGGTGGATATAAATATTACGATCCGGTTCTGTTCCCCCAAAGATTTATTTTGTCATCTCATGATGACAAAAACAAGGTTCCTGAGCAGGTCTTGTCAGGAAGATCAGGTGATGTTTTTTTGATTGAAAGGTGAAATATATGAGTGAGAAGAATAAGAAAGTGAATGAAGACAGCGGATACTCTGCAGATAGTATCCAGGTGCTGGAAGGCCTTGAAGCTGTAAGGAAAAGACCCGCAATGTATATCGGCGATATCGGTATAAAAGGATTGCATCATCTTGTTTATGAAGTAATTGATAATTCAATTGATGAGGCGCTAGCCGGGTTCTGCAACAGGATTGATCTTGTTATTCATGAGGACAATTCACTTACAGTTACGGATAACGGAAGAGGGATCCCCACAGGGATCATGGAGAAGGAAAAGAAGTCGGCACTCGAGGTCGTTATGACAGTATTGCATGCCGGAGGGAAATTTGACAAAGATTCCTATAAAGTATCCGGCGGACTGCATGGAGTGGGTGTATCTTGCGTTAATGCCCTTTCTGCGAATCTCTCAGCAGTTGTGATGAGGGAGGGAAAGATATTCCGCCAGGATTATGAAAAAGGGAAACCGGTGACAGACGTGAAGGTAATTGGGGAAGCTGATAAATCAGGAACCTCGATTACATTCAGGCCTGATAATACTATCTTCCAGACTCTTGAATTCAATTTTGAAATTCTTACAGCGCGCCTGCGGGAACTGGCATTCCTTAATAAGGGAATACGTCTTACAATTAAGGACATGCGTGAGCTTGTCGAGAACGGCAACGGCGGTAAACCCCGTTATGAAGAATTCATTTCCGAGCATGGCCTGAGGGAATTTGTTGAGTATCTTGATGCAAACAGGGAAAGAATAATCGAGAAAGCTATCCATATAACCTGGGACAAGACTGAGATACCCGTTGAGATATCGCTTCAGTATAATAATTCATTCTCTGAAAATGTACACTCCTATGTAAACAACATAAATACTATTGAAGGAGGAACGCATCTTGCAGGTTTCCGGAGAGGCCTTACAAGAACTCTTAAGAAATATGCAGAGGATTCAGGAGCTACTTCCAAACTGAAATTTGATATCAATGGTGATGATTTTCGTGAAGGGCTGACAGCAATAATCTCTGTTAAAGTTGCCGAACCTCAGTTTGAGGGACAAACTAAAACAAAGCTTGGCAACTCAGAAGTAATGGGAGCTGTCGATCAGGCCGTTAGTACAATGCTTACTAATTATCTTGAAGAAAACCCGAAGGATGCAAGGGTAATTGTTCAGAAAGTGATCCTCGCCGCTACTGCCCGCCATGCAGCCAGGAAAGCACGTGAGCTTGTTCAGCGCAAAAATGAATTCTCAGGCTCGGGACTGCCAGGGAAACTGGCCGACTGTGCTGACAGGGACCCTGAAAAATGCGAGATATACCTTGTAGAGGGCGATTCGGCCGGCGGAACAGCCAAACAGGGTCGCGACAGGAAATTCCAGGCAATACTCCCTCTCCGCGGAAAAATCCTGAATGTCGAGAAAGCAATGCTCCATCGTATCTATGAAAGCGAAGAGATAAAGAATATCGTCACTGCTCTTGGCGTTAACATAGGAACAGATGAAGACAGCAAAGCGCTTGACCTGTCAGGTTTGAGATACTATAAGATCATCATAATGACAGATGCCGATGTTGACGGTTCCCATATAACAACTCTTATTATGACTTTCTTTTTCAGGTATATGCAGGACCTTATAAGACGCGGCTGCCTGTTTATAGCAACACCTCCTCTTTATCTTGTGAAGAAAGGGAAAAGTGAACGCTACTGCTGGTCTGAGGAAGAACGCGAAGCTGCTATAAGGGAGATGGGACAGGGTAAGGATACATCAGTTACAGTTCAGCGTTATAAAGGTCTGGGTGAAATGAATGCCAGCCAGCTGTGGGAGACAACAATGAACCCTGAAACACGAACTTTGCGGCAGGTTACAATAGAAAGTGCCGCTGAAGCCGATCATATATTCTCAATGCTTATGGGCGATGAAGTGCCTCCAAGAAGAGAATTCATTGAGACGCACGCCAGATACGCTAGAATAGACGCCTGACAGCAGAATAGGTTTTTTTCAGAGCGCCGTATCCAAAGAAATTCCTTCTTACCTGGATGGCATTGCTCTGGCATATTTCACTGCAGCAGAAACATCTGATGCATTTACTGTCAGTAAGTACAACCCAGTTCTTTTTTACGGGATGCATTGCCAATGCATTCTTTGAACATATCTTTATGCATTCCCTGCAGCCAATGCACTTATCATGAATAAAGACAGGCTTTACCTGAAGGTATCTCACTGAACGTAACCGGTGCAGCAGGAAGCGGACAACAACATTTCCGTTACTGGCGTGTGCTACCCTCTTGAAATCCTTCATTATAAGCGTTTCAAGCGGCGGTCCGTCATATTCAATATCTTTCTCATCTTTAAGCCATACTCCCCTGCTGATGGCTATTGAATTTGTAGGTATTATCATCGGATCATAACCTGCAATTGTACAGGCTATTATATCAACAGCAAGCGGATTTGTTGAGCCTATAAGTACTCCTGTGCTCACCGGTGTCCCCTGTCCCGGACCTTCTCCTTCCATCCCCATTATGCCATCCATCAGGTAGAACCCGGGCGCTACAACTGTGTTAAGGTCAATAAGAAAAGCTGAGAAGCTATCCATGTCGGGATATATAGCATGCTGCTTTGTCTTAACAAAACCCGGGACAAGACCAAGAGTATTTTTTACAGCCCCTGTGAAATATGTCAGCTGATGAGTTTTTAATTTTGGAAGCGAAATAATAATGTCAGCCTCCTTTGCAGCTGACGCTATTCTTATCTTTCTTGAGCCAAGTGATATATCTGT
>JAEAME010000356.1_pt1 | contig 49596 bp, 38 predicted proteins | sample 8958731 | NCBI WGS metagenome assembly JAEAME01 (sample SAMN16933194, study PRJNA681113) | bioreactor sludge metagenome | isolation source: anerobic bioreactor sludge (Control) | place: India:Bengaluru | collected 2018-10-24
TAGAGCCGATGAGAACAGTATGGTAAATGCAGTGAAGGTTGCGGTAAGGATGAGTAAACCCCCCAACCCGACCCCCCAACCCCCCAAAAGGGGGGCTTATTGATTTCTGCCGAAACAAACTTATCAGTAATCCAGGAAGTCACTGTTGCTCACGAATGCGATCCTTTTGCCATCCGGAGACCAGTTAGGTACGTTCATTGTCCCCTGTCCGCCGTACACATAGGCAATTCTTCTTGGTTGACCTCCATTAACGGGCATAAGACGTATATATACGTGTTTATAGAACGGGTGCTGATCAGAAGGCACACTGGGGGGAAAATAAATGAATACAATCCATTTCCCATCAGGTGAGATATGGGGGAACCAGTTATTAAGCTCGTCAAAAGTGAGCTGTTCAGGGTTTTTACCGTCAGGCGACATTCTCCAGATCTGGCTTCTTCCGGTACGGTTGGAGTTGAAGTAGATATATTTGCCGTCAGGAGTATACTCCGGGCCGTCATTTAATCCTGGAGTATTAGCCAGTGCAACTTCCTGCCCGCCTTTTTCGGAGATCCTGTAGACGCCCCAGTTATTGTTCCGAATTGCAGCATAGACCATATATTTTCCATCAGGCGACCAGCCGTGAAAATAGGAGGGGGTTAAAGGGGTGACTCTCTTTGCCTCACCGCCGTTTCTGGGGATCGTGAAAATTACTGACTGGCGGTCTTCTTTTGTAGTGCTGCTTATACCCATTTTCTTACCGTCGAAGGAGATAACATGATCGTTATTGTTATTGATTGCAACACCTGTTTCTATTTTTACAGGTTTTCCGGTCCTCAGATCGAAATCATAAAGAGCCCCGTCAGCGTTGATGACAAACACATTTTCATCGATCATCCAGTTAGGTGCCTGGACAGAGTTTGGAGCACTATGGACTATCTTACGATCACCGGTAGCAACATCCATTACCTCGATATGGCTTCCAAGGTAATCGCGGTACGGCTGGAATCCTTCCTTCGGCGGTATTATTATCCGGACGTTCCTGAACGTTACCTTGTCTGCCGCATCGGGATTTCCAGAGCAAACGAATAATCCGATATAAACTTCTTTTCCGAGTTCAATTCCCGTAACCTTTTCTTCGAAGAATCTTTCACCCATTCTTGCCGCTGACATGATCAATGCATTGCCATTGCGTTCAAGTTGGATAACATCGGCTCTGGTTACAGGCAGGATCTTTTCAATCATATCTGAAGAAGGATTCGCCCTGTACTGGAAGGATGCTTTTCCATCACCCGTAACAGACGCCGAAGCAGCCGGTGAGTTGACCTCGAGGCTGTGGCGGATCATCCATCCTGTTCTGGCAGCAGGGTTTTTGCTTATCATTTCCGGTTTGATATGCGCACGGAGTATGAAATCTCCGGTCATTTTACGATAAGTATAATGGAACTCATCTTTTACAGTCCCGATTCCTGCTCCGGAACCTGTTAATGTGAATATCTGTTTATCATTATCATATGATTCAGATCCGGCGATGCTTGCATTGCCTATTTCAGCATTTCCTGTGAAAGCTCCGGTTACCTGAGCATTTGACAGAAGCATTGAAACGAAATTCAACAGAACGATTGTCAACAACAGCCTTGTTTTCATAGGTTTGGGGTTTAATTTGCTTATGAAGATCCGGGATATTTGTCATAGGTTAGATGGGGTAATTTTAGTTATATTTTGGTGAATTACAAAAACTAATTTCGTCAGGATAGTTGGAAGACCGAAGTCGGAAGTCCGGAGACTGGAGACTGGAGACCGGAGACCGGAGACCGGAGACCGCAGGATTAAAAAAGAGGCCACATACATGCAGACTCTCTTTTTCCAGGGGGTCAGTTACGGATCAGATCCATAGTTTGTCATAGGTTCTGCCTGAGCTGTCCCATTCGGGCGTAGCATCAAAATACACTGAACCTTTTCTCATTGTTTTCTTCAGATTTTCATCATTGAGTTCAAGTCCGAGGCCGGGAGCATCAAGCGGGACATTAGCATATCCTTTATTAACAAGTGGTTGTGAACCTGTCATTTTAACAAGGTCTGTCCAGCCCGGGACATCAACATTATGATGTTCAAGTGCGAGGAAGTTCTCGGTAGCAGCTGCACAATGAACCATTGCCATGAAAGCTATAGGAGTGCTGTTTGTATGCAGAGCCATAGGGATACCAGCCTCTTCTGCATAATCACCGATCTTCTTTGTTTCAAGAATTCCTCCGGCGCTTACCAGATCAGGCTGGATGATATCCACAGCATGGGCATCAATAAGAGGTTTGAAGCCACCAAGCAATCCTCCGAGCATATATATATCTTCCCCTGTGCAGGTCGGTGTTTCAATGGCGTCCGTAATAGTCCTCCACTGGTCTGTATAGTACCATGCAACACAATCTTCAAGCCATGAGAGCCTGTATTTATCCAGGGCTTTCCCCAGTCTTATGCTCTGGTTCAGATCAAAGTGGCCGAAATGGTCAACTGAGATCGGGACCTCAGTGCCGACAGCATTCCTGACTCCTTCAACTATTTTGCATATCTCTTCAATGCCTTTATCGGTAATCTGTACCTGTGTAAAAGGGTGGTCTTTCTTCCAGTAGTCTGTATAGCCTCCCTGGGCATAACTTCTTCCCATATACCAGTTATTGATACCTCCGCCGTTTTCGTTCCAGAATTTGGTATTAACAAGGGTGTCGGGAATATGGCTTATCTGATGTATACCAAGGTCCATCTTAAGCCATGTGAAACCCTCAGTGGTCAGACGGTTTTTAAGTTTCTGGAGCTGGACAGCCGGATCCCTGTCTTCAGGAGTGTCTGCATATAATCTTACCTTATCACGGTATCTTCCGCCCAGGAGCTGCCATACAGGTACTCCCAGCGCCTTACCGCAGAGATCCCAGCAGGCAGTCTCCACTGCACTTACACCAACACCCTGGCGGCCATGGAAGCCGAACTGCTTAATTACTTTGAAGATCATTTCAACATTGCAGGGGTTAAGCCCGACGATCTTGCTTTTAAGGAAAAGAGCAAGACGCTGGTCGGAGCCGTCTCTTACATCGCCGATACCATAGATACCCTGGTTGGTTTCTATTTTGATAATACGGTTGGCAAAGCCGTTCATATTGCCTTTTTCAGCGACCCGGAGATCAGTGATTTTAAGGTCTGAAGGGTTTGACGCGCGTGATACCTTCTGGGTTGTCTGAGCAATTGTATCCTCAACAGAAAGGTGAATCAAACCGCCGAGAGCGATACCACCAAGGACTGCTTTCTTAAGGAAGTTACGGCGGTCACCGGAAGTTTTAGGATCAGCTATCTCTGCTTCGATAGCTTTCCTTTCAGCTCTTTCCTGCTGTTTTGTTTTTTCAGCAATTTCCTGTAAAATAGTTTTCATGATTAAATTGAGGTAATTTAGTATTGGTTAATAAATAATTGATAATTAATGATATATGGATATGTTTAATCCTGCAGAAATCTTTAAAAGGGCAAATTGAAATACATTTTTTGTAACTGTTATAAATATACATTTTTTGTCTTGTTATATTTCCTATGGGAGGTATAATTATTGATCAGTATCCTTTGTGATTCACCACGGAGAACACGGATTAACAAGGAAATAAGCTGAGGAAAACCTCCGTGTAGCTCCATGTACTCCGTGGTGAATTCTTTTTTTTACCACAGAGAACACGGATTAACACGGAATTGGCACGGACTTATACATTAATACAGAGATGAAAGCTCCGTGATCTCCGTGAAATCCGTGGTGAAAATTTAAAGTATAATCCTTTTAATCCCCTCTTTCAAAAACTGCACATTGAAATTGATCAGCAAACCAATCCGGCATCCGGATAATTTTAAATAAGTCATTAATTGTGCGGTGTGAATCGGATTCAGAAGATCAACAGACTTTATTTCAATGACCACCTTGTTATCTACAAATAAATCAATCCTGTAACCAATATCTAGCTTTATTTCTTTGTAAATAAGCGGCATAGGATATTGTTTCCGAATATCAAGGCCGAGGTTGATTAGTTCATAATGAAGACATTCTTCGTAAGCAGACTCTAATAAACCCGGCCCTAATAACTTATGTACTGTTATGGCACAATCCACAATCTTACCTGTTAAGTCCTTGTAAAGTAATTCCATAATTAATTTTTTAGCGAGACATCTATAAAGATAATAATTTTTCACCATGGAGAACACGGGTTTACACGGAATTACAATGAAGAGAACCTCTGTGATCTCTGTGATCTCCGGGGTGAGTTCTTTTTTTTTTACCACGGAGAACACGGATTAGCACGGAAATAATAGGTACAGCCGGGTCTTAGGATCTGGAAATAGAGGATGTGTCAAAAAAAAGGGCTCCTGATGAAGCCCCTTTTAAAGTTATCGTTTATATAACAATTTTCAGATCCACAATTTATCGTAGGTTCTGCCGATATTATCCCATTCGGGTGTGGGTTCAAATATCTTGGCGCCTTTTGGCATTGTTGAAAGAAGAAATTCTTCGTTCAGATCAATTCCAAGACCAGGAACAGTTGTTGGAACATTACCGAAACCTTTTGTCATCAGAGGCACACCATCGGTCTTAATTACTACATTGGCCCATGTTTCAACAATATCTCCGCCATGGAACTCGAGTACAAGTGCATTTTCTGTTGCAGCTGCGCAATGTACATTAGCCATGAATGCAACAGGACTGCTGTTATGGTGCATTGCCATTGGAATACCGATTTCTTCGGCATAGTCACCGATCTTCTTTGTTTCGAGGATACCGCCGGCGCTCACAAGGTCAGGATGGATAATATCAACGCATTGAGCATCAAGCAGTGCCTTAAATCCGCCAAGCATTCCTCCAAGCATGTAGATATCTTCACCGGTACATATCGGTGTTTCGATAGCTTCTTTAAGAGCTTTCAGTCTGTCGTGATAGAACCACGGTACAGTATCTTCAAGCCATGCCATTCTGTATTTTTCTACAGCTCTTCCAAGACGGATGAACTGGTTCTCATCCATATAGCCGTAATGGTCCGATGAGATCGGGATTTCAGTTCCCACCATTTCCCTTACTTTTGCTACCTGATCAGCCATAGCCTGAATACCCTTGTCGGTCAGCTGCATCTGGGTAAACGGATGTTCAGTGTTGCTATAGCCCATATATTGTTCTATGCTGGCCTGAGGTACAGGTGGAGGACCAGCAGGTCTCTGACCTCCGGCTCCGGCGCCGGCTGGAGCCTGCCTTGGGACACCAAATCCCCAGAATTTATTGTTAACAAGCAGATCAGTCTCGCCTCTTGCGGCAAGTCCCTGTACTGTCTGGTCCATCTTGAGCCAGGTGAATCCCTGTACTTCGAGCCTGTCTTTCAGTCTTGCTCTCTGATCAGCGTCATCACTCCCTCCGGGTGTATCTGCATAGAGTCTCATCTTATCGCGATATCTTCCTCCGAGGAGTGCCCATACCGGTACTCCGAAAGCTTTTCCGGCGAGGTCCCAGCATGCCATCTCAACAGCGCTTACGCCACCACCCTGACGGCCATGATATCCGAACTGCTTGATGACTTTGAATATCATCTCGACATTACATGGATTAAGGCCGACTATCTTGCTTTTCAGGAACAATGCAAAACGCTGATCCGTTCCGTCCCTGATATCACCAATACCGGTAATACCCTGGTTGGTATAGATCTTGATTATTCGTGTAGGGAATCCGCCGTAGCCTTTCTGGGCAACGCGCAGGTCAGTAATTTTCAGATCTGAAGGATTTGAGGCACGGGACACTTTTTGAGTGGTCTGTGCTACAATGTCTTCCGTCGATAAGTGAATTAGTCCTCCGATAGCTATACCTCCGAGGGCTGCTTTCTTGAGGAAATTCCGGCGATCATTCGGGGTTGAGGGATTATCGATCTCTGCCTGGATGGCAGCTCTTTCCGCTCTTTCCTGCTGTCGTGATTTTGCAGCAATTTCCTGTAAGATTGTTTTCATAAATGGTTGATTAATAAATGGTTTATAAAAATAGGTTGAAAATTATAAGTGTTAATTCTAAAGGTGCAAGATGCATGGTGCAAGGTGCAAGGTGCATGGTGCAAGGTGCAAGGTGCAAGGTGCAAGGTGCATGGTGCATCGTGTATGTTGCTGGTTCCAGGTTGCATGTTCCAAGTTGCATGGTGCATGGTGTTTGATTTCAATCATCAATCAGTAATTTTCACTTTGTATCAAGTACCCTGCATCCTGCATCCTGCATCCTGCACCCTGCATCCTGCACCATATTTTACCAGTTTCTCTCCTTCATAAACCTGTCAAGCGCCTCATCTGTCATGGGTAATTTCCCGTGTTGTTGTTTGACAAATTCCAGAAAGTCTTTTATTATCTCCGGTGGCCACTGGCTGTCAATCTGACCTGAGGTGTACTTGCCTTCTTTAATACGGGTAATACCAAACGCATCGCGTATCTCGGTGACTTCTGCAGTAGAGACAGCTTCATCCACCAGGTGGGCAGGTATAAAAAGCACTCCATGGCTTTTTGCCAGAACAACATCGCCTGGTAACACTGTTGCACGCCCTATGCGGATGGGAACATTGATCGATGTTAGCATCATCTGTTGCAGGAAAGAGGCATCCATCCCTTTCGACCACGAGTTGAAGCCCTCTATTCTTAATAAGCCATCCGGATCTCTTATAGTACCGTTGACAATAATGCCCTTCTTTGACCTGGTATAAATTGATGTGCCAAGAATATCTCCTAAAATCGGACCATCATCAACCTTCCCATATGAATCAGCTACATATACATCACCATTGGTGAGAATATCTATCGGCCATGAGTTGGTAGGCGGATTAGTTCTGTTTTCCCTTTTACCCTGCTCTTTGACCCATTCATCGAAGTCGGGCCTTAAAGGCATATACTGTGCTGTTACCACACGACCAGTCATTGCCTGATCAGGGTGAAGAATTGTCCAGTTACCTTCAAACTGATTTAAATAACCCCTGTTACGTAATACTGCCCAAACAGCTTCAATTGGCAGTTTTTCAAGTCTTTCGAGTAACTCATCCGATACTTTTGGTCTTCCGTCGGCAAATCGTTCTCCTTTCCACTGGGATGTTATTGCTTTAATATATTCGGGTGAAGATCCTACATTTTGAGAAGAAGCCGTAAAAATTGCACTAATTATTATTATTAGAAGTAATAGTGTCTTTTTCATTTTATGCTATCATTTATAGTAAGTTATGTATTATTTAATTAATTACTAATTTAAATAAAAAAAGGAGTCAATGAAAAGTTGACTCCTTTATATTATTTCCAGTCTGGTTTAAATAATGATATTTGCTTAATTATTTAAACTCTGATAAGTTAAGGAAGCTTTATATCCCAGAAAACCCTGGAAGTCACAAAATCTCCACCTATTTTGGCAGCAGCAGCTTCAACATTTACTCTGTTTCTTCTATATTCTTCATCAGTATAACGATATCTGTGAACAAATCCATCCCCTCCGTTTTGCAGAAAATCATCGTTAAATTTATTGCGCTCTAACACAGGATAACCGCTTCTTCTCCAGTTAAACAAGCCTTCCCTGGGGTCCCATATATGGACAACCCAATATTGAGTATTTATAAGTTTAAGCGCATCGGCAGTATTCCATGCTACTAATGGGTTAGCAAGATAATCGGCTTTTTCGGCCTCAGTAATTTTGAGAGGATATGTTATTCCATTTGCCGGATTTGACGCCGCATAAGTTGCCATTAATTCATACCTGTCCATATCAGCTTTTATGCCATTTTCGTAATATACCTGAGCTTGTGCATCGCCTCCGGGTATCCATCCTCTATGGGCAGCTTCGGCAAGTAACAGCGAAGTTTGCGCATACGTAAGCCAGTACGACGGCGTTAAAGTCGACGCACCTGCCTGTACATTAATCTGAGAATAATTCAGCCCGTTGCTTATGGGATGCGCCCCTCTGTATAAAGATGCATTTGCAGGATCCGTAATCACATCAGCCGGTATTCCTACAGGTACTCCAAACTGATCAGCCCAGTCAAGACTTCCGGTTGCAGTCTGAACGGCAACAGCGTCATCAAATTTTGCAATAATATACTTGCTCCTCGGATCTTGGGTATTCTTTAACTGATTTACAAACGGCTCGGCTGCATAATAATAGTACGGATTGGTTGCCGCATTTACAAGATTACCGTGTCTTCCGTTTGAAAAATTTGGTGGCTCGTAAGTTACCATTACATTATCATCGTTAGACTCCATTACTCCGCCATTAAACGCTTCAGTAGCAAGTGCGGCACCTTTTGACGGATTCAACTTGGAATAACGCAGGGCCATGCGCAACAACAGAGTATTGCCAACCTTTTTCCACCTAGCAACCTGTGCTGCAGCATCCGGTGAACCAACATGACCTTTTGGTCCAAAGAATACATCGTACTCCATGAAATCTTTATTTGGATCTAACGCTGCTACTGCTTCCCTGATTTCTTTTTCAAGGTCGTCGTAAATTTCCTGAGCATCGTCATATTTGGGCCTCCAATAATCCGGGCCTTCATCGGCTCTTATTGCATCAAAGTAGGGGATATCGCCATGAGTGTCAACGATGTTCATAAACACAAAGGCTTTCCACATACGGATAACGCTTTTCAGGTTTGTTCTTTCAGGATAACTTTCATCAATTATTTTCAAAAGATTTTTATATGTTCGAAGATTACCTGTATAATTACCCCATTCCGCATTTTGTTGCCCCATGACATCGTAATTAAAATTAAACCCTGCTGTAGCGCCCAAATTATATGGGAGCACAAAATATTGAACTACAGTAGCTTCAGATTCCCAGGAGCTGCCAAAGCCAACACGTTGCGATCCGGCAAAAACTATTCCGGGATCCAAATCTGTTAATGTGTATTTTTGACCTTCGAGTGCTAATTTTTCAAAATCCTGGTCGCATCCCACAAATAAAAGCAGGAAAGCACTTATAAATGTTATTAGTTTTAACTTTTTCATAATATTATTTACTTAGTAATTAAGTATTAAAATCTCACATTTATCCCAAAAGAATAATTTCGGGTTACTGGTAATGCCCCGCCTTCATAGCCATTGTCTCCTGTTGTTGATATTTGTTCAGGGTCAACATTGGGTATTTCTTTGTAAAGAGTTGCCAGGTTCCTAACTGATGCTGAAAGTGTTACACCCTTAACAAATTTAAGAAAATAGACTTTACTAACCGCACTTGTCAGGTTATAGCTCAACGAAATGTTTCTTATCTTAATATAATCTGTCGAAAATATAAATGGATCCCCGATTTGCATGCTTCGGTAGTCAGTATAAAAGGTTTGTAAGTCGGTAACTACTGATTCATTTTTATCTCCTGCTTCGTGTGCTACCGTTTCACCAGTCACAGGATCCTTATGTGTTCCAGCATTAGCATAAACGCCATCTACTACGAGATAGTGTTTTGCACTTCCGTCTGGGTTCACCATTGGGTTGCCGTTTTCATCAACGCGACCTTCGAGCGACAGCTTCGAGAACCCTTGCCTTGTCATATTAAGGTATGTTGATGAAATTACCTTGCCTCCAAATCTGTAAGCCATAAATATGCTGGCTGAAAGATTTTTATAGGTGAATGAATTGTTCCATCCTCCTATGTGATTCGGATTTCCGGAACCAAAACTGTACATCCCGTTACCATTACTTCCCTCCTTAGGAGCCTTTGGATCCCTGTATGTTCCATCCAACATTCCGTTGTTTTGTACCAATTTATTACCATTGGCATCTCTCATATAAGTCCCTACGAATATTTGGCCTTCCTTCTTCCCTACTACATCATACGACATTCCCATGAAAGTGTTGGCACCACCGTTAGCCCACCAGTCGGCTGTTTGTGATAGCAGAATTGGGTTTCCTGATTCATCATTACCTAAAGAAAGCACTTTACTTGACTGCCAGGTATTGTTCCACGAAGTAGTCCATGTAAAATTTTGAGTAACAACCGGCTTATATTCAATTAACGATTCAAAACCAAAGTATTTTCTCGAACCGACATTGTCACTGATAGAACCGGTTCCTGACATGTTGGAAATTTGAACGCCATATATTTGTTTATCCATACGCTTTTCATATAGTGCAAGGTCAGTATAAAGTCTGTTATTAAACATCCTCATTTCTATTCCTATTTCCTTTTCGGAAACATTATAAGGCGTAATATTCAAATTAACTACCGGAGCTGAAAGGCTACCAGTTGGAATTCCGTTAAACTGGTTGGTGGCAAGATTGTATGTAACAAGACCATAGTTTGCACTAATGCCTCCTGCGTTGCCTACCTGGGTCCACGAACCTCTTACTTTACCATAATCAAGCCAGCCCTGATTTATAAATTCGGAAAATACAATACTACCCGATACCGAAGGATAGAATTGATAGGTTCTCTTGACTTTTACCAGATTCGAGAACCAGTCGGTCCTTCCCGTAGCATTAAGATAAAAAGTAGAGTTATACGAAACTTCTGCCATTCCGTAAAGCGAATTCGTCCTGCTATTGCTATAAGAAGGATTATTCGAAGTTTTGTTTGTAGCATTACCTATCGAGAAAAAATCACGGACAACAAAATTCGAACCGTTTACGCTTACCCCATGGTTCTCACTCCTGCGAGTGTTTCCACCAAAGCTTGCAAGTGTCGTAAATTTACCGAACCGTTTGTTATAGCCCAAAAGGAATTCGGCATTTATGTTTTTCGACCAACTGCTGCCTCTGCTGTAGCTTCCCTTATATGTACCGTCACTATTAAACGGGTTGCTTGTACCTATACCCCCCGGCCTTTTAGTTTCGGAAGCGTTAGATGAACTGGCGAAGTTGTACCTGCCCTGAATATAAAGCCAGTCAGTAAAATCGTAACGTAATGTGCCGGTTGCCATTAAATTTTCTGAGTCACGAATATCACTATAACCTGCTAACACAGGATAATATGGGTTCAGAAGCGTACCCTGAAAGCCCGAAGTTACCCTTTCGGTACCTGTTACCGGGTCGTATGCACTTTCTCTACTTTGGAATTTTTCTAAGGGAATACACAAGGACATACGGGTAAGGAAGTTCATTGAACCATCGCCCTGTCCCCCTGTATTCGGTGGATTAATGCGTTTTTCGTTGGAATAGTTAGAACTCAAAGAAAACACGAGTTTTGGTAAAATTTCATGATTAACATTAAAGTTCACGATGTGTCTCTTGTATTCGTTGTCCGGTTCAAGACCTTCGTCAGTAGCATTCGAATAAGAAAACCTGAACCTGTTTGTCGGGGCACTGCCACCAGTGCTACCCGAGAATGCTACAGTATTCGTAAGCGTTTTTCCTAGTCTGTAGTAATCTGTAATCCTTGGTCCAATATATGAATAAGGAATTTCGGTGCCATCAAAAATAGGATATGGTTTTCCATCATACGGAGCACCCCACATAAACTGAGCGTTACCTACTGAAGCTCCTACAGTGGTAGGTTTTGTCCCACCCCTTCCCTGTCCAAATAAATCCTGGAATTCGAAGTAATCCAGCATTTGTTGTGCCTGAAAGTTTGAAGTATACTCAAGACCGATTCCCTGTCCTGCCCCCTTTTTTGTAGTAATAAGAATAGCACCGTTTGATGCTCGCGAACCGTAAAGAGCTGCTGCAGTAGCCCCCCTTAATACTACCATCTCTTCAATGTCATCAGGATTAAGGCGGTTAAAATCATTACCATAGTCTCGGCCAATGCCACTATTACCTCCGCCTGCCGTACCCATAGGAAGACCGTTAACGACAAGAAGTGGACTACCACTTCCGCGCAAATTAATAGCCACACTACCGCCAGCTCCGGAGGTAGGTACATTGATGTTCAACCCTGCAACCCTGCCATCAAGCGATTGTGCTACACTAAGTGCCACGTTTTCCAATAAAACGTCATTGTCTACAGTTGTTACCGCATAACCAAGACTCTTTTGTTCTCTTGTAATGCCAAGGGCTGTTACAACAACTTCATCCATTTGGAGAAGAGCTTCTTCCAAAACAACATTAATTGTTGACTGTGAACCAACGGTTATTGTTTGTTCTGTAAAGCCGACAAACGAAAAACGAAGGACTGCCTTATCGTTAGGTACTGCAATTGAGTATCTTCCGTCAAGGTCTGTCAGACTCCCGGTAGTCGTACCCTGTACCAGAACGGTTACCCCTGCCAGGGGAGATCCGTCTGATGAAGTAGTAACCCTGCCAGTTACAGTCCTTTGAGCAAATACAACCTGTATTCCCGCGAACAGCAGAAATACAAGCAAAACTGTTACTTTTCTCATAGTTTATCAGGTTAAGTTTAATAAAAAGTTGAGTTAAAATTAATTGATTTAAATTGATTAATATAAAGGTTGATCAATTTACGCCTAAGGCTTTTTAATTTTAAAATTGAAAAATATAAAATATCAATCACATAACAAAATAAATCTTGGGGTTTCAGATACCTCTACCGTATAACCCTTGCACTGCCGCCTTTCATCACTCTCTCGGCCTCAGCGCGGGTTGCCCAGTTCCAGTCTCCCATAAAGCCATGACAGAGAGCTGAATAGGCAGCTGAAAACTCAATAGCTTCCTGGGGATCTCTTCCTTCAAGAATGCTGCAGATAAGAGCAGAAGCAAAACTGTCGCCGCCTCCTGTTCTGTCGAGCACCTCAAGATTTTCATATTTCCTCGAAGCATAGAATTTTCCCTTATAAAGCATAACTGTCTGCCAGTCGTTAAGCAAAGCGGTCTTAACATGCCTTAGCGTTGTTCCGACCATCTGAACATTAGGATAGGTTTTTACAACTTTTTTGGCAACCGCTTTATAGTTTTCAGGATCCAGATCAGAATAAGCTTCAGTTCCGCCTTCGGCTTTTATACCAAGCATCTTTTCGAAATCTTCTTCATTGCCTATTATAACATCAATATAGGGCATTACTTCCTTCATCACTTTTTTGGCTTTGTCGGAAGTCCAGAGGGTGGAGCGGAAATTGAGGTCGAAGCTTGTTGTAACACCCAGTTTTTTAGCCATCTTAAGTGATGTAATAGCTTCCTGGGCTGCATTGTCGGAAATTGCAGTTGTTATACCTGTTGTGTGGAACCATTTTGTTTCTGACAGTAGTTTCTTCCAGTCGAGATCGCCCGGTTTGATAAGGCTGATAGCTGAATGAGCCCTGTCGTACATCTGTTTGCTGGCTCTGGGACCTATTCCGACTTCAAGATAGCACAGGCCGTTTCTTACAGTACCTTTACCGTCGAAGGGAAGAAGGATCACTTCCGACATGTCGACGCCATGCTCACGGCCTTTATTAATAATGTATTGTCCTGACCAGATATCGACAAGTTTTGATACCCAGGCGGTTTTCAGTCCCAGTCTTGAAACATTCACACTTACATTCAGCTCGGCAGCTGCGATTGCTATATGAAGATGGCTTGATTGTTCAAGTCTTGCGTGATCAGGTGCTGTGAAGCGTATCATAGCCTCCCCAAATCCGAGGAGATCGTATTTTTTATCTTTGCTCATTATAATGATTTTAATAATTATTTAATACCCAAACCTTTCCTGTTAAATATTGATCTTGGCTGGCGGCCTTCAAGAAAATCAACTATACCTGCTGCTGCTTCACATGCGACTCTTACGGTGCATTCGGTCGTCAGTGCAGCGCTATGGGGGCTGACTATTGTTTTAGGATTTTTCAGGAATACCTCATTATCGACCGGTGGCTCATTTGTAAGAACATCAAATGCAGCTCCTGCCAGCCTGTTCTCATTCAGCATCTTATCGACGTAAGCTTCATCGACGATATTTCCCCTTGCTGTATTTATAATATATGCATTCGGTTTCATCAGCGAAAGGAGTTTCTCATTCACATGCTGTTTTGTCTCGGGTGTCATTGGAACATGGATTGTAAGAACATCGGCTTCCTTAAAGACCTTTTCTTCAGAAGCATATCTGACTACACCGGGAGCAACGACACTGTCATCTATATAAGGGTCATAAATAATCACCTTCATGTTAAATGCGGCCATGCATCTTCTTGCAACCTGTTTCCCGATCCTTCCGTATCCGATTATGCCGAGGGTCTTTCCGTCAAGGTCAATGGGAAGATACAGTCTTCTTGCGGTCTTGAATTTGCCGTCCCTTGTTTCCTTGTCGAGGAAGAGCAGATGCTTAGTAATTGCGCCGATAAGTGCAAGGGTATGTTCAGCAACAGTGCCGGTATTTGCATCAGGAGTATGAAGTACCATAATGCCTCTCTGGGTGGCAGCTTCAACATCGACGTTATCGACCCCGGTGCCTGTGCGGCTTATAACCTTGAGATCCGGAGCCAGATCCATCAGTTCCGGAGTGAACTTAATAGTAGTATCAAGCATAACAGCTGTAACGTCCCTTACAAGTTTTTTGAATTCGTCATGATCGCCGGATGGCATGTACACAACTTCTCCGGCTTTCTTCAGGATGTTGAGGGCGTCCGGACTTACTTTTTCATTTACTAGTACCTTTTTCATCATAATATAATTTTGATTTTAAGGAATGATGGAACCGCATTAAAAAATAATCATTTTTGTTTGTGTAAAAAATGATGATCTTTTTAATGCTTGTTTCATATCATTCCTTCTTTTTGTAAGTATTCTTTTATTTTCTTTCTGATATCATCGTTGAGAGGCAGGAGGGGAAGCCTCGGATTGCCGCCGTAAAGACCTGCCAGATCCATCCCGTATTTGACTGCAGCCACGCCTCCCGTGCCTGATACTGTCTTATTCATCTGGATTATCTTTTCATTGAGCTTGAAAGCTTCCTCATAGTTCTTATTAACTGTAAGAGTGTAAAGCTTATGTGTGATCTCAGGAAAAACGTTTGCAAGGGATATAACTCCTCCGGGAGCGCCCATTATGAGGCCGTTCATAAAGAAATTTGCTGATCCCGGCATTACGTTGAAAGTGTCTCTGACAGCGAAAAGAAAGCTTTCAATATTTCCAGTAGAGGAATCTTTAACACCTACTATGTTGGGATGTTTTGCCAGTTCTTTCACAAGGCTTACTGAGAGTGTTGTTCCGCCGCAGAACTGCGGAGCGTTATACACAAGGCACGGAGTTGTGAGGCTGCCTGCAACATCAGTAAAATATTTGAGCAGGACCGCATCGGTCATCTCTTTCTTGAAATATGAAGGTGGCAGCAATGTTATGAAGTCAGTTCCAAGGCTTTGTGCTATTTTGGCAAATTCAATTGTTTCCTTGGTTGACTCGAAGATACAACCGGTCATAACAGTCTGGTTGGCGCCTTTATTCTTAATAATTATTTCAAGGACTTTTTCTTTTTCCTGATTTGTAAGGCTTTTGTTTTCGCCATTGGATCCAAGGGCAAGATAACCCTTAAGGCTTGATTTTGCGTAGAACTTCATGTTCTCTTTGAGCTTGTCGTATGCAACTTCTCCCTTTTCATCAAAAGGGGTTGTGATAGGTGCAAAAACTCCCATTAACTTTGGATTCATCTCTTTAATTTTTGGTTGTTATTTCGAATATTAAATATGTCTTTTACTTTTGACCTTTGGCAGCATTCATAAACCTTCTCTGGTAAGAAATTACAAGCGGACATGTAGTAAACTTAGCCAGATATTGTGGTTCAGCAGTAACAACAATCCTGTGAGCCATGTCTGAGAATTCAGGTTCAGCGAGCATTTTATCGATTGCAGGATAGTTATCTTCACCTTCCATACTGCATATTATCAAACGGGTATCTTCAAGATGTGAATTTCTCAGGATTCTCAGGCTATGACGCACGCTGTCGAGTTCATCACTGCCTTCGTGATTATCCCAGTTTCTGTATTTTAGTATTCTTTCACCTGTTTTTTTAACTTCAGATAAATTCATATTAATCTCGGAAGGTGCAAGATAATCTTTATCAATTAAGAAAGACCTTAGGTCTTCCAGAATTTTTTTGTCATTCCCGGAGTTTAACTGTTCGAGCAAATTACTTATCGATCTTGTTGCGTGTCCGCGATGGCGGATAAATGCATTGATGAAGTATGGCCTTGCCTGTAGTGCAAGTGCTGTCTGGTAAGGTTCGAACATCAGGGTGAAATTGATCCTGAATCCATGTTCGTGAAGGAGCAATGCAAGGTTATGTCCTCTTAATTTGTCTTTTGTAAGGCCGGCGTCATAAGCACGCTGGAATTTCTTATCTCCATCGAGCAGTTCATGAACATTCTCAGCGTTAACCGGTCCGGTGTGAGGCACTTTAATAACGACCCTGTATTTTGAGAGCATTTCCCTGAATCTCTCAGCTTCTTCAAGGAGTTCGTTTATGTTGTCAGAAAAGGGATTGTTAAGTTCAACAGATATGTCGCATCCGGGGCCGAGGATATTTCCAAGTTCCTGCATAACCTCATCACGTGTATTGAATTTATGACCCACATTTGCTTTAGGGTTGTTAATGAAAAGGTCGTAGATGATACCCGGATTACAGGTAAGATTTGCAATAATGTTTTTTACTGAGTCCACTTCATAAGGATTGGCACTGTCAGCTGAGAATAAAACTTTTGTAGGTCTTTTGATACCATTCTTATCATACGATATGTCACGTACCAGGTCGACGCTAAGCAGTCCGTCCTCCTCAACTGTATACTCGACTTTAAAACCTGCTGGTGTTTCTTTTGACGGGACCTTGAAATAATCTATGACTTCCCGGAAATTCTTTGTAACCCCGACATATTTTACAGAATCTTTAAGGAAATTGAATTCGTCAGTTGAGAGTGGGGTATCAAGTATTCTGTCAACATATTTTTTATCTTTTTCGATAACAGATGCGACAGTGTTTTTCTTGCTATAAGATTTAACAAGGGTTTTGAGAGACAGTTTTATGTTATTCACGTTAGTACTGATAAAATTGTTATTGATCCAATAAAAATAAAATAAATATTATACAGAGACAATAGATAATTTCGAATGTCTTCTATAAAAAAGTTACTGACTTATATCAAATGCAAGCAGCTATACAAGATAGCTGCTTACATTAATACTATGTTTATTTTAACCTTATCTGGGTTGTGCTGGTCTCTGACCTGATTGCTGCGGGGGGCGCTGGCCACCCTGTCCCTGTGCGGGAAGATTAAGAGGATCTTTCCATTCCAGCTGATAAGCTGCATTTGAAGCGAGCTTATATTTAATAATATGATCTTCAGGTTTGGTACTACCTATGATATCTATCTTATCATAATTGATATTACCATATCCTGATGCGTCAAGATAACCGAGGTATCCGACATCTTCAAGGGCGATCCCCATCATTTTGCAGCAAAGGCTGTCGACTGCAACAGCATCTTCTCCTGCCAATGCGATTCTGTGGTCAGTAGGTGTCCCGCTTATCGGGCCATTGCCTTCCATTCCTTCAATTCCGTCAATTACTGTGAAGTCAGGGCGGATCTGCGGGTAGATTGCGAATATATTATAATGAAGCCAGCGTGGTCCGCCGGAGTGCATATTACGCTTGTAGCTTATACCTCTGTTACCACCGCTTGCTTCAAGCATCAGAGGGGCTCCCATTGCCATATTCTTTACACCGCCTGTCATGACTACAGTGTTGTGTGTTTTCAGTCTTGACAGAGATATGATATAGTTATTGGGATTAACAAGCGTTTCGATGAGCTGAATCTTATCCATGTGAAGATTCCTGTCGAGAACATATGCAGGAGTTCCTGTTGTTCCGTTTAGATTTACGAATTTGACGTTGTATTTGCTTGCAAGGTCTTCGAATCCATAATTCTTAAATCCGGGAGTAGAATTAAAATTAGAGCTTGATTCTCCGATAATTATCTGACCCTTGTAGATGGGTTTAAGATATGCGAGGAGTGCATCAAGGGCGTCAACGTGAGGAGCACAGAGCGGATTATCTGTAACAACCATATTCACCTTAATGACAAGTTGTTTGCCTTTCAGACCGGAACGGATCTCCTTGTCAAAAGGTTTGATAACCTCAGAGATCATATGTTTGCGATCTGTTCCTGTTGTTAAGGCGACACTGCTGTTCCCGCTTGTGAGCAGAGGTTTGGCCTTAGGTTTCATCTCAGCTGCCGCTTCGATAGCATTGATATCGGTAAAACCTGCAGCCAGCATTCCGGCTGAACCGAGCCCCATCATTTTGAGGGCATTGCGTCTTCCTATTACTAATTGTTTTTCGCTTGGTTTCATAAATTTATTTTGTAAATTGGTTTTTACTGGTAGTTGGATCCTGAAAAATACAGACCGGATCTTCGCCTTAAAAATAGTGATTTTTTTCAAAATTACTATCTAAAGGCTGTCCGGCCTGCAAATTTAAGAATATTTAACACCAGATATTAAGCATTTAAGCTAATCCGTAAGGTTATGCAGGCATTGCATGTGGTTTGAACCTGAAAAGACAATCGTTCAGGTTCGCTCAAAATACATTGATCCTGCCGAAATCGCACTGTCATATACCTGTCTTAGTACTATCTCTGTGCCGGTTTTGACTCGCGTTCCTTGATGTATGAACGTATGAATTCTGGCGATGGGGCTTTTTTGGGATTGTCAAAAAACTTGCCCATTGTATTAGTGTTATCTTTCAGCCATTGGGTGAATTCGGCATTCATTTCAGGAGTATAGGCACCATCAGCCTGCTGAGCTGTAAAACGTCCCTCTCTAACTCCCATATGAGCCCAAACATCCTGCATACGTGTTCTTTCAGAGGTTTCAATGACCCTTAATGCAAGCTGCGGCGGGATGAAGCATACACCCTCGTTTGTAGCCAGAACGACATCACCGGGCATAACAGTTACATATCCGATCTGAAGGGGGCAGTTTACACCGATGCAAAGGTTGGAGCTGTTGGCCTGGGGTCTGAAATCGCGTACAAAAACATTCCAGTTTTCATCAATTTCAAGGTTTCCGAACATGTCACGTAAAGTCCCCCTTATTACTGCACCGTTCCCTGTTTTTGTCCAGATTGTTGTGCCCAAATTATCTCCTACGTGTGATGCATCAAGTATTCCTTCGCAGACATTGGCAACATATACATCACCTTTCTGCAGCTGGTCTATTCCCCAGGTATACTGGCCCCGGCTTCTGCCATCTTTCGTTCCCTGCTGTTGAATAAGTCCGTTAAGGTCAGGACGATAAGGCAAAAAATGCATTGTTGATGCTCTGCCACAGATAACAACACCTTCCCTTAATTGTTTCCAGTCACCAACATACTGGTTTGTATAACCCGGCGTTCTTAATTCTCCGAAGCTTGTCGGACCCTGGTCCGTTGCATCTCTCATGCTGTTAAGATTCTGCCATGCCTCAGTAACTGACACAAATTTCATTCTCTCTATAATATCATCCGACACTTTAGGCCTTCCGTCAGGGAAGCGTTCGCCTTTCCACATTGAAGTGTAATAAAGCATCTCTTCTTTTGTGAGAGAAGTTGGCTGGGCGTTAACTGTTGAACTGATTATAATTCCTGCCGATAAAAGAATAAGGAAGGTCAGGAACCTTGAATTGCTTGTTTTCATAGTTTTATCTCCTATTTTTAAAATTTATTATAAAGACATTAATTGAATTCTGAAGAAAGAAAAAGAGTCACAGGCTTTAAGATTATTCATAATAGCTCCGAATTTATCCATAAAAAGCAAATAACAAATATCAATAGTATACAATAAGTGCTAATTTATATTTGGTCTAAATACAAAAATTGATTTTAATAAAATATTTTATAGTTTAGCAGAAATATTATTATTTGCACACAGAAAAACTTTTTTGTCAAACAGCTTCTAACTGCTATAAACTATAAATATGATGAAAATAAAACAAATTCTAACGGCTTTGCTTGTTATTGTATCCTTTTCTGCATTAAGTTTTATCCCTGATGACCAGGGATCTGGAAATAGCCAGCAGCAAAAGCCCAAAGCTCCGCTTGCACAGCGGATAGGTCATTATGATAAATCAAAAGCCTTCGCGGGCAAGAATGTCCATGACGGAACAGGTACATTGTACATGCAGACCCTTCTGAACAGGGATGCTGTCACTAACCTTAATTTTATGCATAAGGGCCCCCTTATGCCAAAAAGTTCAATAGGCCATCATTTTCATTTCGACTCAGATGAGATGTTCCTGATTCTTGATGGTGACTGTGAGTTCACTGTGAACGGTCATACGGCATCTTTGCCTGCACCTGCTGGTGTTCCGTGTCCTTCCAGGAATTCGCACGCTGTCTATAATCCCTCCGCTGATAAAGCGGCCGACTGGGTGAATTTCAATGTTCGTGTCACTGCTCCTGCAAGTGCCGGCCAGGGTGCTGCTCCCGGCGGCTTCGGACAGAGAGGCGCTTTTAATTATTCAGCTGACCCCACAGGGACATTTAACCTTGGTGATGACAGGTCATCAGTGACTCTTGGAAAACCTACATTCATCCATACCGGACATCTTACAAAAGATCAGATGAGGCCCTATGCCAATATGACCGGAGGGAAGGACACTGTTTTTTACAGGAGGGCTATCGGTCCTTCAGCGTTTGTCTCAAACTGGGCTTTTGTCGATCACCTTCTGATCCCTTCAAAGGCATCTGTCGGAAAGCATTTTCATGCAGGGGTGGATGAGGTATATCTTGTTATAAAAGGAAAAGGTATTGTTACAGTGAATGATGAGACAGCCGAAGTTGCTTACGGAGATGCAATTCCTGTAAGGGCGGGCGAAATACATTCATTTGAAAATAATTCAAATGAACCATTCGAGATGATAATCTACGGCATTGCCCTTGAAAAGGGAAAACTCGATGTTACTGCTGTCAAATAACAGTTGTATGGTTTTTAATGAAATTCAATTATAAACTTAAAATTTCTTAACAATGATAAAACTTCAGATGTTCTTCAAAGTCAGTGAAGGGAAGAGCGAGGATTTCGAACGCATGTATTCACAGGTCTATGTTCCGGCAATGAGAAAACAAAAGGGCTACCTGGGATCAGAGCTTCTCAGGGTATTCCCTCAGAATGTTTCGAAAGAGATATCAGCTGCTCCGATTGATTATAAATACCAGATGGAAATTGCTTTTGAGACGGAAGATCTCCGCAGAAGATGGGTTGACAGCCCTGAGCATAAAGAAACAGCATGGCCAGCTGCAGAAGCTCTGGTAACAGGTTATGAATGGCAGGGATATGATGTTACCGGATTGGATCAGGCTGTACCTTACCAGTCGCAGTTTGAGATAACTGATGCTGAAGCAAAAATCAAATCTGTTCAGTCTTCAGAACCTGTAAAACTTGATATATGGAATTCAAGGGTTAAAAATCTCATATCCCCGAATGCAAGCCTGGAATGCCTTGCCAAAGGTTTCCAGTTCCTTGAGGGCCCGGTATGGGATAACACCAGGGGATGTCTGTTTTTTTCTGATGTTCCGGGTAATACAAAATATCGTTATACACTCGACGGAAGAGTAAGCGTTTACAGGAAGCCGAGTGACAATTCAAACGGTCATATACTTGATAAACAGGGAAGACTCATCGCCTGCGAACATCATACAAGGAGACTGACAAGGGAGGTCGGGGATGATCTTGAAGTAATAGCAGGTACATACAAAGGCAAGAAGCTAAATTCACCCAATGATGTAATTATGGCAAAAGACGGATCATTATTCTTCGCTGATCCTGCTTATGGTCTGCAACGCGGACTTGGGGGACCTGCCAAAGCAGAGCTTGATTTCAAAGGAGTTTTCCGTATTCCGCCTGAGGGAGGCGAACCAATACTTATAGCAGACGATTTTGATGCCCCTAACGGTATTGTTCTGTCGCCTGATGAGAAAAGACTTTTCGTTACCGACAGCGGGAAGAAGCATATTCGTGTTTTTGACATAGCTCCGGGATGGAAGATCACCGGCGGTAAAGTCTTCGTTGAGGTAAAGGATGACAGTAACGAGATCCCTGACGGAATGAAGATAGATGTCGATGGCAATATTTTCACAACAGGGCCCAAAGGGATCTGGATTATAAATAATAAGGCCAGATTGCTGGGAAGGATAAATCTACCTGAAGTAGCTGCCAATCTTAACTGGGGCGGACCTGACAGGAATATACTTTATATTACTGCAAGCACCGGATTGTACAGGATCACGACATTGACGAAAGGGTAGGAAAATAAGTCTTTAAGGCGTTAAGACACAAACCCCTTTCTAATTCCCCCTTTGAAGGGGGCAGGGGGATGTAAAAAGAGGCGCAAAGGTTATATTACCCTTGCGCCTCTTCATTTTTATACTAAAGGAGCACTAAGCCTTTATCTTTTTTTCAGGTTTCGGCTTTGGTTCACGTGTATTCCAGAAGCTTGCCATAGAAGAAGCTGATATATTCATCCATGTGCCGAAGATAAGCGGAGCCAGAGCTGCAGCTGAACTCTTAAGCACATCATAGGCCAGTCCGACGGCAAGGCCTGCATTCTTAAGACCTACTTCGATCACGATTGCTCTTGTGTCTGCATCGTTCAGGCGCAAGCCTTTGGAAGCTCCGTATGCCAGAATATATCCAAGGGTGTTATGCGCAATTGTAGCGGCAAAGAGCGCCGGCCCTATTGTAAGAAGAGCTGTTTTATTATGGGCGGCGACAACTACTATATAAAGCATTATTGCAGCCAGAGAGAGTTTGGGAAGCACGGCATCCATCCAGTCCTCTGGTCCCTTTGTACGGCGCATTATAATTATTGTTACAGATACAATTGCTATTGCCCATGCTACAAGAATAAGACCAGTCTGTAATGATTTAATAACTGCAGGGAATGGGATAAAGATTAGTATCAGTCCAAAAATAAATGTAGCTGCTGCCAGCAGGAACAAATTATTGTCTTTTTTAACCCATTCCAGCTTACCGTACAGCAGCTTATTTGCTATGATCCCTGCAAAAATCGGTATTAAGATCATGTTCACAATACTAAGCATCATGTTCAGAGCATTGACTTCTATAAGCTGACCAGCAAAGAGTTTCATCAGCAGGGGTGTAACAATCGGAGCCAGGAGAGTAGCAAGAGTTGTAAGGGTTACAGAGAGAGCTAAATTGCCTTTGGCCAGATATGTCATCACATTTGATGCAACACCTCCGGGGCAGCAGCCTATCAATATAATACCGGCTGCAACTTCAGGCGGGAAATGCCATACATGTATTATAAGCAGGGCGGCAAGCGGCATAAGTATAAATACCAGAATTGTTCCTATTGTGATCTTGACAGGTTCTTTTAATTCCCTGACGAAATCACCCAGGCTCAGTTTTGTACCCATTCCGAACATAATGACCTGTATCGAAGGTACGATCAGCTTGTTGGTATCAAAGCCCCAGTCTGTAAATATTTCAGGGAAATACAGGGTGAAAGAAACGAAGGCAAAGATCTGAAAGGTAAAAGACAGTCCTTTTAGTTTTTCAGTTTTTTGAACTGCAAAGGCAATTGAATAAAACATAACAAACAGTATCAACCCTGAAATGGGCAGACTGCCTTTCCCGAAAACCAGCAGGAGTATCTCTGCAATTGCCAGCAGGGCAGCAAAAGCGAGATACATTTTCATTGCACCAGAATTTTTCATATTTGATTACAGATTATTAAGTATTTAGAAATTTGATAATTGTTTCACATATTTGGTCAGACTGAAGTCCGTATTTCCCCAGCAGTTCTTCATATGGTCCGTTACTTGCATACTGATCGGGCAATCCTATCATTTTCATTTTCACGGGATGTTCCTGGCTGCATAATTCTGCCACAGCGCTGCCCAGTCCTCCGGCCACAAAATGTTCCTCGACAGTGACTATTCTTCCAGTTTCCCGTGCGGCAGTCAGGATAAGATCGCGGTCGAGCGGTTTAATTGTGTGTATATCGATAAGGCGTACGCTTATCCCGGCTTCTTCGAGAAGCTTTGCTGCACCAACTGCTTTCGACAGAACAGTGCCAGTTCCTATCAGAGTAACATCGCGGCCCTCATGCATAACTATCCCTTTCCCCAGCCTGAATTCTATATCTTCGGGGTACAGAACGGGCATTTTCGGGCTTCCGATCTTAAGGTAGCAGGGCCCTATATGTTCTATCATCGCATGAACGGCCTTTTTAATAGTGACAGGGTCGCCGGGATTTATAATAGTTACGCCCGGTATGGTACGGATAATAGCCACATCATCTATAGAGTGATGGGTTGAACCAAGCTGATCATAGGTAAGGCCTGCACAGCGCCCCACTACTTTGACATTCTGGTCCATGTAGCCAAGGTCGTTCCTGAACATTTCGAAGGGACGGGCTGTTACAAAGGGAGCTATTGCTGCAAAGACAGGGATCTTTCCGGTTGTTGCCAGTCCTGACGCATAGCCTATCACACCCTGCTCCATTATGCCAAATTCGAAATGCCTTTCAGGGAATCTTGACGGAAAAGCACCCAGTCCGGATCCTGAACTGCTGTCTGCTGAAAGCACAACTACGTCAGGATTCTTCTCTGCGGCTTCAATTACTGCTTCACCGTAAGTCTTTCTGGGATCTTTCATTTCACTCATTTCCCTGCGCTCCTTTCTGTTTTTTCTTTCAGTTCCTTTTCGATCAGATCCAGATCATTTTCTGCCAGCTTCATTTCTTCAGGTGTGGCTTTCCAGTAATGATAGTTGACTTTCCTTTCAGCAAAACTGAGACCTTTTGATTTAATAGTGTCGGCAATTATGAGGGAAGGCTTACCTTTCTCGAAAGGCATATCTTTTGCATTATTTATAATAGCCGCGAGATCATGACCGTCGATAACCCTGACACTCCATCCGAATGACCTCCATCTTTCATCCAGCGGCTCGTAGCTCATTACATCCACCGTAGGGCCGCTTATCTGAAGCTTATTACGGTCTACAAAAACAAGAAGATTATCAAGTTTATGCATAGAGGCAGCTGATGCTGCTTCCCAGTTTGATCCCTCAGCAAGTTCACCGTCACCCATCAGGACAAACACTTTTGCAGGTGATTTGTCCATACGAAGCCCCAGTGCCATGCCGCCGGCTATTGAGAGGCCATGCCCCAGTGCTCCCGTATTTGTTTCTACACCCGGCAGTTTATGCATGTTCGGGTGTCCCGGGATATGGCTGTCAAGATCGCCATAGGTGTCGAGGACTGATTTATCGAAAAAACCTTTTTCTGCCAGGGCAGCATAAAGAACAAGACATTTATGACCTGCAGAAAGCACAAAACGGTCACGGAGCGGCCATTTTGGATTTCCGGGATCAACATTAAGGATATTAAAATATAAGGCAGTCAATATTTCGACTGAGGAGAGGGCTCCTCCGACATGGCCTGCCTGTCCTGCTTTAATCAGGCGTAATATATTGCGCCTGATATTAAGTGCAGTACTTTCCAGTTTTAGCAATTCGTTACTATCCATCATTTATAAGGCTTGCCGGAGGTATTATTTCTGATGGTTTTTCCCATATTCGACATAGGCAGCGACCTTCGCTTCAGAAGGAGTACCTGTCTTCCATGCGGATTCCATCCACACCCCTACTATCTGTTTGGCTACCTCGACTCCGGTGGTGAATGCACCTATCGTAAGCACATTTGAGTTATTGCTTTTTATTGCTCTTTCAGCCGAGTATGTGTCAGCGCACAGGGCAGCGTACACTCCGGGGACCTTATTGGCAGCTATGCTCATTCCTATCCCGGTTCCGCACAGAAGGATACCGCGATCATATTTTCCTGCAGCGACAGCTTCTCCTACTGAGAAAGCCACCCTTGCATATACGGGGTCATCGCTTCCAAAATCCTTGACCTCATGTCCAAAGCTCTTTAGCTGAGCAATAATAATTTCTTTTAAGGCTGATGCATTAGGATCACAACCTATTGCAACAGTCATTTTCTTACTTTCATTTGTTGAACTACTCATGATTCTGATTATTTCTTTATCAAATTATGCCGGTAAGATTATTCGAAAATGCCGGCATGCAATTATAGTTATTTTTTTTTAATTTCTATCCCGATCAGGGACGCTTCTGCCCGTTTTCAAGTTCATATGGTGTGACCTGGTAGACACAGTAATTGAGCCAGTTTGAAAACAGCAGGTTGGCATGGCTTCTCCATTTGACAAGAGGAACCTGAGATGGATCATTGTCCGGATAATAATTTTTTGGTATCTTTATATTTAGTCCCTTTGCTATATCCCTTTCATATTCCGAATTCAGTGTCAGCGGGTCATACTCAGAATGACCGGTTACGAAGATCCTTTTAAGATCCTTTGAAGCTACGAGATATATTCCTGCCTCATCAGAGTCGGCTAGTATCTCAATCTCCTTCACCTTAATTATGTCCTCTTTTCTTACTTCCGTATATCTCGAGTGTGGTGCCAGGAACTCGTCATCAAAGCCCCTCATCAGTAAATTTGTCTTATTGTGCACCTTATGTTGAAAGACACCGAACATCTTTTCATCCCTCATGTATTTCGGTATTCCGTAATGATGATAAAGGCCTGCCTGGGAAGCCCAGCAGATGAACATTGTCGAGGTTACATGGCTGTCGGCCCAGTCCATTATCCTCACCATCTCCTCCCAATAGTCAACTTCTTCAAATTCAAGATGTTCAATGGGGGCGCCTGTAATTATCAATCCGTCATACTTGTGAATTGATATATCATCGAATGTCTTGTAGAATGCATCAAGATGTTCCTTTGGAGTATTCTTTGACAGATGCATTTTTGTATAGATCAGGGTTATCTCAACCTGGAGCGGAGTGTTAGAGAGAAGCCTCAGTATCTGGGTCTCGGTTGTTATCTTGACCGGCATAAGATTAAATATCAGGATCTGGAGAGGCCTTATGTCCTGATGAACAGCACGGGTCTGTTTCATCACGAAAATGTTCTCGTTCTCGAGGATCTTAACTGCCGGAAGGTTATCAAGGATATTTAGTGGCATTGTAAGAAAGTATTAATCAGTTCAAGGTTCAAGGTGGCAGCCTTTTCCGCTGACTGACGGATTCGGCTGGTAGTACATGGTGCAAAAAAAGAGAAAAATTACGTTTTTTCATATTTTATCGCAAGAAACATTTTTAAGTAATTGAGAATTCCTTAAAAAGTTGAAAAGAGACATCCCTGCGCTGAAGATCACTAAGAGAGAATATGTATCCTGAAACAGGGGTTTCAGATACGAAGAAATAAAAATTTATTAAGTTTGCAGTATCTACTAATCTAAAACATATGTCATGAAGAAGTTATTATTATCATTTGCTCTGGCTATATGCATTGTAACTGTTTCAACTGCGCAGGATTATAATACGGGTATTGGTTTCCGTGGCGGTCCTTTCCTTGGTTTGACGGTAAAACATTTTATCAGTGAAAGATCTGCCCTTGAAGGTCTTCTTACTACCAGATGGCAGGGATTTGAAGTTACAGGTTTATATGAGATTCATAATCCGGCATTTGATGTTAACCGCCTGAAATGGTACTATGGTGTGGGCGCTCATCTTGGTTTCTATAACGGGGACAATACGACATGGGGTGATGTTGGCAACACATATACAGTTATCGGTATAGATGGTATAATAGGCTTAGAGTATAGTTTCGAAGAAATACCTATTAATCTGAGCCTTGACTGGAAGCCATCATTCAGCTTTGTAGGGTATTCCCATTTCTTCCCTGACGGCGCAGCATTATCCATCAGGTATATTTTTTAAAGATTAACTGGCAGATAAATTGCATTAATTCTCTTCCAAAAGAGGGAGATTCCCCCTATTCACCAAAAACACCGTATTATTCCGAATGAAGTCCCGCCCCAGCGGGACGAAATGAGGAATCTCCCTCTTTTGAAGGAGAATAAAATAAAAATGTTTATAAAGATTAGTATAGGATTCAGGAAATAAAATACCCGTAATCCTTATCAGTCAGCATCTAGCTGATCAGGGTAACCGCGACCTCAGCACCTTTTCTTTCGGCTGAGAGGTATCCGGCATATATTGTTGCTATTGTATCGGCAGCAAGCGTCGAATCGCTTTCCGGAGGAGTATCGTTAGCTGCTGATCTGTAGAATGCTTCCATTTCGTGCTGGTATCCGGTAAACCACGATTCGTCCGGCGATACTGAGGACCATCCTGATTTTGTCTCAGTCTTCTCAACAATATACACATCATTAAAATGCTTACCGTCAGGTGTATATGTCTGCATGGCGTTGTTAGGCCCTATATTGCATATTGTCCGGTGGTTGCTCGTGCATATCTCAATCCTGTTATTAACGCCTCCCAACACAAGTTCACTTGCAAAAATATCTGCAAATGTACCGTCTTCAAAAACAACATGTAACTGTGCAAAATCTTCAATATCGGTGTAACCTGTGCGAAGATAATTTTCATCCGAGTAATTCTGCATCCTTGTTACTGCATGAGTCCTCGCAGAAACTGACAGGGGCCTAAGCGGCCGTGAGTAACGGGCTTTCCCTTCAATCTGCTTGAAATACAATGCAGCCGATAAGGGATGACAACCCTTTCCGATCAATGATCCACCGCCGGAAAATTTCCACTGTCCATAACTCATTGAATGTGAGCCTGAATGTGATTCTTCGCCATATATCCGGAGGATCTGGGCCCTTGTTTTTTCAATGATTTCCTTTTCCTTCATTACTGCCGGAGCATAAATCCAGTTCTCGGCATACATGATCCTTCCCTTGCTCTTTTTTTCAGCATCGATCATCCTTTTTACACTGGCGAGAGCCTGCTCAAGACCGGTTTCACGGGGAAATGTATCTCCGTTGAAGGAACCTGTTCCGTCGCCGAAGTAACCGGTGAAGGGTTTTTCAACAATTACATGCCTGTCATTCTCAAGGGCAGCGATTGCTATTGGTTCATGAGTGGAAGGAGGGGTGCAGACGTGAACCACGTTAACCTGGCTGATTAGTTCATCGATGCTATTAAATGCTTTTATGTTCCTTGCCGTGGTGAATTGTTCCAGGTGCTCACGGTTCGGGGAATAGGCTCCTTCAATCTCCACCCTGACACCATATATTTTTTTAAGAGCTTCGAAATGGAATCCTGCAGCGTAGCCGGATCCTGTAATACCACACCGAAGAACCTTATGATCCATGTTAATCGAGATTTTTTACTCCCATGTTCCATAAAGTGAAGCTGAAAATATCAGCATATTGTTCAATTGATTTGCTTACCGGAGTTCCGGCGCCATGACCTGCATTTGTCTCTATCCTGATCAGGATTGGATCTGGTCCTTCCTGTGCTGACTGCAAGCGGGCAGCAAATTTGAATGAATGGGCGGGGACTACCCTGTCATCGTGATCTGCAGTTGTAATGAATGTTGAAGGGTAGGAAGTTCCTTCCCTGACATTATGAACCGGTGAATATTTGAGGAGATAATTAAACATTTCAGGGTTATCGTCTGCTGTTCCGTAATCATAGGCCCACCCGGCACCAGCGGTAAATTTGTGGTACCTCAGCATATCAAGAACACCGACAGCCGGCAAGGCAACCTTCATGATATCAGGGCGCTGGGTCATCACAGCCCCGACAAGAAGACCTCCGTTTGATCCTCCTCTCAAAGCAAGATAAGGCTGCGATGTGTAGTTATTCTCAATCAGGAAATTTGCTGCAGCAATAAAATCATCGAATACATTCTGCTTATTCATTTTTGTACCGGCAAGATGCCATTTTTCACCATATTCCCCACCTCCCCTCAGATTCGGAACAGCATATATTCCGCCCATTTCCATCCAAACAGCGTTGGTTACCGAAAATTCCGGTGTTTCACTCACTCCGAACCCTCCGTAACCGTAAAGGAGAGTGGGGTTCTTACCGTTGATCGGGGTATCTTTCTTATATGTTATTATCATAGGAACCCTTGTGCCGTCTAAGGAATTATAAAAGACCTGTTCCGAAGTGTAATCTTCTTCATTGAACATAACAACAGGTTTCTTATACACATCTGCATTCCCTGTGACAGGATCCATTTTATACATTACAGCAGGAGTTATATAGTTTGTAAAGGAGTAAAAGATCACTTTGTCTGTCTGTTTTCCGCTGAATCCTTCAGCACTTCCTGGTCCCGGAAGGGTAAGCTCACGCAAAAGCTTTCCTTCCAGATCGAACTGTTTGACAGATGATATTGCGTCTTCAAGATAATTAGCAAAAATAAATCCTGATGCTGATGAAGCCTGAAGGACATTTTCTGTTTCGGGAATAAGGTCTTTCCAGTTTTCAACTCCGGGCTGTTCTGCATCAACAGTTACTACTTTGCCGTTGGGAGCATTTATATTAGTAGAGATGAATAGTCCGGACCCTTCATTATGCAAAATATAGTGGTTATTTTCAAAGTTGCCGACAATTGTTTTAAAAGTACTGTTCGGGCGGCTGAGATCCTTAATATACAATTCGTTACCAGTTGTTGAAATGGCAGCTGTAACTATCAGATACCTGTCATCATCAGTAACAAATCCCTCAACATATCTCCTCTTAATATCTGAACCAAAGACAACCTTGTCATCTTTTTGAGAAGTTCCGAGCCTGTGATAATACAATTTATGATGGTCAGTCTTTGCCGACAGCTCACTGCCTTCCGGCCTGTCATAACTGGAATAGTAGAATCCTTCGTTGCCCTGCCATGATATTGAAGTGAATTTGATATCCCTGAGAGTATCGCCGATAATCTCCTTTGTATTTGCATCAATCACTATTACCTTGCGCCAGTCGGAGCCTCCTTCTGATATTGCATATGCAAGGAGATTCCCATCTTTCGAGAAGCCCATCTCCGCAAGGGATGTAGTGCCGTCTTCCGAAAATGTATTTGGATCAAGGAAGAGCTCAGGTTCTCCTCCCTCTTTCTGACGGTAATAAACATACTGGTTCTGCAGTCCGTCATTTTTTGAGAAATATGTGTATTCTCCTTCAATGAAGGGGATTCTGAATTTTTCGTAATTCCACATCTGAGTGAGGCGTTCCTTAATCTGTTCCCTGTAAGGTATCTTGTCAAGGTATCCGAAAGTAACCTTGTTCTGGGCCTGAACCCACTCAGCGGTCTCTGCCGACATATCGTCTTCAAGCCATCTGTAAGGATCTGGCACAACAGTGCCAAATATAGTATCGGCAACATTACCCATTTTAGTCAGCGGATAATTCATTTTTTCGTTGCTGCAGGAGATCAATACTGATGCAACAATCAGGATTATGCTTAGTTTCATATGTCAGATATTTATCGAATTAAAGATATACTTAAATTCCAAATCAAACCTCTTCTCCTTTTCAACCTTTTCAACGTTTCAACCTTTTCAACCCTTCAACCTCTTAATTCCCCCACTCATATATTCTCCACCCTTTCTGCCTTGCCACCTTGCGCAGCTTACTGCCGGGATTAACACATACAGGATTTCCAACAATGCCAAGTGCAGGCAGATCATCAATCGAATCGCCGTAGTACCATGCAAGATCAGGAGAGCTGTTATTTTTTTCACAGTACTCCTTCAGCCTTACGGCTTTCTCCTCCCTGAAACAATAAGCTCCCACGGACCTGCCTGTGTAAAATCCATTATTTATTTCCAGGTCAGAACAAATAATATCATCAAGGCTGAAGTGCTTTGCAACCATCAGGCAAACAGGTTTTAAAGAAGAAGACAGGAGTACAGACCGGGCCTTGTTTGCTCTGTGCTTCTCTATTTCAGGCCGGGCCTCAGGATAAAAAGCAGGCTGAAGTTTCTCTCTGAAAACTTCAGCGAAGATCTCATTCATTTTTTCAACAGGCACTCCCTTTAACCATTTTGCAACATCCTCAATAAGTTCAAGCGGATCCTTTATATGCAGTTTGTAACTAAGAAGCCGGAAGGCTGTAATCAGGAGATCGCGGTTTCTCATAAGGCCTTTCCTGTATGCACTTTTCACCATCTCTGTCCCGCTCACCGCACCAGTAAGAGTATGGTCCAGATCATAAAAAACAAGGTATGCCGGGCTGCCTGTTTTATCTTCTGAAGAAGTGGTTCCCATCAGGATTATATATAATATTCAGTGCCTGCGGTATGATACTTATCCTGAAGCTCTTCGAGAAGAATAATTCTCCGTCAACATGGAAGGGGACCTCGGAAGGGAAATCCAGTTCGAGATCCTTTGTCTGGTAGTAATTAACCTTAGGATCTTTTATATGTTCTCCCTTTGGCACTTTAAGCAGGAGGCTGAATCTTTGGAGCAGATTAAGTTTTTTTATTGAACAAACATCCAGCAGGCCGTCGTTTGCGATCGCTTTGGGAGTGAGAAAGAAACCTCCTGCGAATCTTCTGCCGACGGCAATTGTATTAATAAAGCAGTCTGTTTCGGACCGGTCACCTTCTTTTATGACTGACACCCTCATTTCTCTGAAAAACAGCAGGGTTTTGACAATGTGCCAGATATATTTATATGCACCGCCTTTCTTTACCTTGCCTGGTTCAGTATAGTTTTCTGCTGCAACTTCAGCGTCAAATCCCAGTCCCATGCCATTCAGGAAGATCATGCCGTTCACTGTTCCGACATCCATCGGGATCACGTTCTTCCTGAAAAAAATATCCCAGTCTGCCTCTGTGAAACGTCCCCTGAATCCAGGTATCTGGCTGAAATCATTCCCTGTTCCGGCAGGTATTATTCCAACAACAACATCTTTTTTGTTTATTAGTGAACGGGCTATCTCATTTAGTGTGCCATCGCCGCTAACGCTGACAATATTTTTATAACCCCTGTCATAGTATGTTTTTGACAGCTCAGTGGCATGTCCGGGGCGTTCTGTACGTACTATTTCCCCATCAATGTCGTATTTCCCGATCATTGACTCGATAACAGGGATCAGCGTTTGAGCGAATCCGTTACCGGCAACAGGGTTTAAAATAAATACCCATTTATCTTTTATTTTCCCATTCATGCTGTAATCATTTTATTAATAAAATCTGATCATGACACCTGTAATGCTGCCGTGATCGGGTTATTATCGTTATTCCTGCAAATACCTGCAGATGCTGAAATTGATATAATCTTTCAGTTTCAATAGTATGCTGATTCTATAACACTTTTAACAGTGTTAATTATTTCTTTGTCGTCCTTTTCTGCAAGTTCTTCTCTTGGGATCGGTTTATGGATAATTACGTTGAGCTTCGATCTGAAGTTGATATAGAAACGGTTCTTTGGTTTAAGAGCATAGAATCCGTTAAGGGTTATAGGAAGTATTCCTATGTCCCTTGTACGAAAAAGATAAATGAATCCCCTGTAAAAGGGATTAATCTTGCCATCAAGAGTCCTTGTACCTTCAGGAAACAGGGCTACTGAATTATTATCAGCCCTCTCCAGAAGTTGCTGCATCATGTGCCTTGTATTTGTTACTGTTGGCTCTTTGAAAGGTACATAATCTATCATTTTAAGGAGTCTTCCGAATACCGGAACTTTAAGAAGGCGTTCATGTCCGAACCATGACACTTCCGGATAGAATGATACTATAGCGACAATATCGAACAGACTGGCATGATTTGCAACAACAATATATTTCTTATTCCTGTTAATATTCTCCTTGCCTGTTATTCTTAGTTTCTTGAAAATAATGAGAAAAACCGATCTTGCCCATATTTGGCTCATTATCTTAACCGGTTTCCGGGCATTAATCCATGTCAGCGGTATAAGCATAATCACTGTAATGGCAGTGTAGGTGTACAGAACGCCAAAGGCCAAAACTGAAAGAAGGGCATTAATGCTTGAAGACATTCTTTCTATGCTTTATACCCGGACAAAGTAAATGTTTTTTTGTAATATTTATTTATTATCTGTTTTTTCATCAGTCCAAAATCATAAAATACTTTATGCAATCGGTTGCAGAATTGAATTTTGTTAATAAATTTGACCCGGTATTATGTGATATTGATATTAGATATATTTTTGAGTGTAATTGCTTAATAACTAATATATGGACGAACTTCTTGAGAGGATTTCACATTGCGTTGAGTTCGGAAAGACTGACAAGTCTTCTCCCTATCCTCCAGACATGAAAGGTCAGGATGGAGCTGATGAGCTTGCCCGGCTGGCACTTGAGTCAGGAATCAGCCCTGGCGATATTCTCGATAAAGCCCTTATACCGGCAATGTCGGTTGTAGGTGATAAATTCAGCAGGAAGGTAATTTATGTTCCCCAGATGCTTATGGCTGCAAAAGCAATGAGCAGTGCAATGAAGCACCTTAAGCCATTTTTTCAGTCGGGTGAGACGAAGCGCAGGGGCACATTCATAATAGGGACTGTATCAGGAGACCTTCATGATATCGGTAAGAACCTTGTTGCTATGATGATTGAGGGTGGCGGATGGGAAGTTATAGACCTTGGTGTTGATGTAAGTACAGATAAATTCCTGAAAGCAATAGCTGAAAATCCCGAAGCAGTGATAGGGCTTTCTGCCCTGCTTACAACAACAATGGAAAACATGAAGAAAACTGTGGCTGTAATAAGGGAAAATCATTCGGGATCGAAGATCCTTGTTGGAGGGGCACCTGTTACTATGGACTTCTGCACCAGGATAGGAGCTGATTTCTATTCACCGGATCCCCAGGGAGCTGTTAATTACCTAAATCAGCTGGTATTGTAAAGGAAAAGATGTCACTGAACAGCAGTCCGGGATCAGATCACATGTTAGAACAGATTTATCTTAAGGCAAAACAATGATAACAATATTAAGAGGTACAGTCAAAGAGGTCTTCATCGACACTGAGGGGCCGGTTATTATAATAGGCGAAAGCATCAATCCCACAAGGAGAAAGAAACTTGTAAGCACCCTCCAGGAGAATAATTTTGATTTTGTTCTTGAACTTGCAAAAAGCCAGATAGACTCGGGGGCAGATGTGCTCGACGTGAATGTCGGTTTTCCGGGAGTTGACGATGTAAAGCTTCTTCCTGAAACAGTTAAAGTGTTACAGGATAATTTTGATGTCCCTTTATGTATTGATTCTCCAAATCCCAAAGCTATTGAAGCGGCTCTCAGAGTTGCCAGGGGGAAATGCCTTATTAATTCAGCCAATGGCGAGGAAAGGTCGCTGAATACGCTGCTTCCGATTGCCAGGGAATTTGGTGCTGCAATTATCGGATTATGTATGGACGACGACGGTATTACTCAAGATCCCGAAAAAAGACTTTCAATTGCTGAAAAGATAATTGAAAGAGCTGTGCGTGAAGGAATAAAGGCAGAAGATGTGATAATTGATCCCCTGGCGATGGCCGTTAGCGCTGATCCCCGCGCCTGTGTTGTTACCCTGGAAACAATAAGGCTTGTGCATCAGAAACTTGGGCATAACATCACCCAGGGAGCCAGCAATATCTCTTTCGGATTGCCTGACAGGGAATCTCTTAATGCAGCATACATGGCACTATCAATATATAATGGTCTTACATGCCCGATAGCCAACCCTGAAAAAATAACCTCCATTGTCAGAGCTGCCGACCTTGTTCTGGGCAGGGATGACTATGCAGTGAGATTTGTTGATTATTTCCAGAGAAAGCAATCATAATTTTCCTTTTGTTAAAAAAACCGATGTCAATTATCAAACCTGCCCGGCGATGGCAACCCGCTTTCTACCCCTTTAAAAAGGAGAAGTTTTCAGCAAGGCTGCTTGCAAGAATTGAGCTGGCAGTAAAAGGGCCCTTGTTCGGATGCAGGATGTGCGGTAATTGTCTTCTCCAGGAAACAGCTTTCATCTGTCCGATGGAATGTCCGAAAGGTTTGCGGAACGGGCCTTGCGGAGGTGTGACCCCTGAGAAGAACTGCTATGTCGACGAGACCAGGAAGTGTATCTGGAACTCAATTTATGAGCGATCAATGAAGATGGGGAGGGAAAGGATGCTTCTGGAGGTTCTGCCTCCTTTAGACTGGGCCAAAACAGGAACCGAAACATGGGGGGATGTAGTGAGGCAGATAAGGAAGACCGGAACAATGACTTTCATGAAAAGCCTGTTTTTAAATGATAAGAAGAAAAAAGCAGAAGTCTGGGATTCCGTATTCAAAACAATCCGGCAGCCGGAATGGTGGGAGGGAGATTCTGAATATCATAAGCCGGCTTATGATGAACCGGCATCCTTACTTGAAAAAAGGCTGCGGAACGGGGAGTTTGTGGTTGCAACTGAAGTCACCCCTCCGCTGGGGGCTAATCCTGCAAAGCTTATACGCGAGATTGAACTTGTAAAGCCATACGTTACTGCCGTCAACTTTACTGATGCTTCCTCAGCCACGCCAAAGATGTCAGGCATTGCATGCTGCAAGGTGGCAAGTGACCTGCACTGTGAAGCTGTTTTTCAGATAGCTGCAAGGGACACGACAAGAAGCGGACTGCAGTCAGCTGTAATAGGTTCGGGACAAATGGGGGTGAGGAACATACTTTGTGTTACCGGCGATAGCCCAAAGGCAGGCCCGTCACCAACAAGTGACATGAACTTTGTTGATACAGACGCTGTGCAGATGCTTTGGATATTAAGGAGGATGAGAGATGAAGGGATCTATCTGGACGGAAGAAAGATAAAATATCCTCCGAAGTTCTTTCTTGGAGCTTCTACAACCCCATTTGCTATGGATCCCGTGTTACAGGCAATAAGGGATCATAAGAAAGTAAATGCCGGAGCTCAGTTCTTTCAGACAAATCTGATATTTGAACCTGAACGCCTTGATCTGTGGCTGGAACAGCTTGACAAGAGAGATCTGCTTGACAAGGTGTACATACTTGCAGGGATAGCACCTCTTAAAAGCTACAAGATAGCGAGGTACCTTCACGATAAGGTTCCCGGAGTTTTTCTGCCCCAAAGCATCCTGAGCCGCATGGAAAAGGCAGGAGATGGTGCGTGTGAAGAAGGTGTGAAAATAGCACTTGAACTAATAGATGCAATAAGAAGCAAAAAAGGAATAAGCGGTATCCATCTGATGACTTTGGGATGGGAGGAAATAATTGCCAGAATAGTAACAGACTCGGGTATCGGGACCCCCGGGCCCAGAGACAGAGATTAGGCAACTCTGCTTTGACAAAAACAGGGGCAGCGATGGACTCAAAAATTTTCACGTTCGATTTCAGTGATCTGAAAATTGATATTGTAAGGATTGAAAAGATCCTCGGTTATGATCGCAGAGAACCCATGGATACAATTAGCCTTTTATTGAAAGAGGTACTCAGGGAATGTGAGGATATGACCGGGATAAGGGCAGAATACAGGATCTTTGATAATCCCGGATTCATTAGAAAGGAGAATATTATAAGCATAGGCAGATCATCGTTTAATGCGGGACCTACAATTTTTAAGCAGCTCAGAGAATCAGAATCTGTTGCTCTTTTTCTCTGCACAGCCGGTAAAGAAATAAATATCAGGAGCAGGAAGGCTGTTGCTGACGGAGATCTTCTCCGCGGATACATTTACGATGTTGCCGGAAGTGAAATAGTTGAGGCAGCAGCTGATCTGATGCAGGATCATCTGGAGGAAGCATTAAAACCCTCAGGAAATAAAATCACAAATCGCTACAGCCCAGGCTATTGCGGATGGGATGTGTCCGAACAGCATATACTTTTCGATCTTATGCCGGATAATAATTGCGGTATAATACTAACCCAGTCAGCGCTTATGGATCCTGTCAAGTCGGTAAGCGGGATTATAGGTATCGGGAGTAAAGTGCGCAGAAAGGCTCATGGTTGCAGGATCTGTGGTATGCGGGAATGTATACACAGGAATGGAAAGGCATAAAAGTGCAACGGTACAATGGTACAACGGTGCAACGGTACAACGTTGCAAGGACCAATCACATTTAATAAATCTGACTCTTACAGCCCGCTTATCAGCTTATCTTTACGTAGTTGGTTCCGTAAGGAGCCCGTTGAGGTCTTGAAAGCATGCTGTTTGCTTCATCATCGTTGATGAATCTCTCCTTGTCGGGATCCCAGTTAAGTTTCCTTCCAACTTTCATTGCGATATGGTTAACAAGGCATACACTACATGCCCTGTGTCCGATTTCGACAGGAGAAATAGGCTCTTTGCGCGATTTGATGCAATCGAGCCAGTTGCCGGGCTGTGACTTGCTCTCATACAGGTGTATTTCATTCGGGCCGATCACTGAGGATAGTATTTTTGGATCACTGGCATCAAGAGCCTTTGATTCCTGGGCCTGGGTGATTGGGTCACTTGCCGTGGCCCTGTAGCTTCCGCGCGAAACGAATATCCAGCCTTCAGTGCCTTCATATCTTACTCCGTTCGGATAGGTGCCGCTTGTAAGCTGCGTTATTCCGTTCCTGTACTCGGCTACTGACATAAAGTCGCCATGTACATCCCATAGTCCTGATTTAGGGAACTGGGCAACAGCCTGGATTGATACAGGGCCGGTTAATTCAGTATCCATTCCCCATGCAGCGGAGTCATAATGATGCTGGCCCCATCCTGTTATCATTCCGGCACCGAACTGTTCGCACCTGAGCCATCCGGGACGGTCGAAACCAACCTGGGGATGAACCCTTATCTCGGTATAATACACTTCCGGCGTTGAACCAAGCCACATATCATAGTTCAGGTTCTTTGGTAAAGGCATCTCGGGAGCTTCCGGTCCGGAGGGATCACCGGGAAGCCCTATTTTAACAGTATGCAATTTCCCGATACGGCCATTTCTTACAAGCTCTGCTGCAAGCCTCCACTGGAAACTTGAACGCTGCTGCGTGCCGACCTGAAGTATTATTTTTTTGCGTCTGACGACGTCGCTCAGCAGACGGCCTTCTGTGATTGTGAGAGAGGTCGGTTTTTCAAGATAGATATCCTTTCCGGCAAGCGCAGCTTCCATAGCCGGCTGGGAATGCCAGTGGTCGGGAGTGGTTATAAGAACTGCATCAATTGATTTATCGAGGAACATTTCTTTATAATCACTGAATGTTTTTGCACTGACATAATTTGCATTGCCTGTTTTCTTTGAATAAAAGTTGTCGATATACTCTTTCCCGAGTGTCATCCTTTTTGAATCAACGTCAGAGACTGCTATCACCCTTGCCACATCAAAGCCCATTACTTCCCTTACGTCGCCTCTTCCCTGCCTTCCGCAGCCAATCCATCCAATATTTATATTATCACTGGGAGGATTTTTCCCGATAACAGACGAAGGAACAATTGTAGGCAGGATTATTGTTCCGGCAGCAGCTGTTACTGAACTGGCAATAAATTTTCTTCTTTTCATAATAGGGGTTATTTGTTATTCTTTGAGCTAATTAATGATCATATACAAATATCGCAATAAAAATCAAAGAGTGTTTCAAAAGAAATATATTTTATTAAAAAAACATAAAAGACAGAATGGCAATAAATTATACCCCTTCGAAACACTTTTGGATACCAACATTAACACTAAATTAATGAAGTTTTGGCAACCGATTGCAATAATTTTGGACCGGGAAGGCAAAAATTCATATTTTACTTATATTTGGTGATAAATATGCTTTGTGAAAGAGGACAGGGAGATAACTATCTATGATGTGGCGAAAGCATTGGGCTTGTCGCCTTCAACAGTAAGCCGGGCTTTGAAGAACCATCCGCATATAAACAGTGGGACGAAAAAGAAGATACTGGCATGCGCCAGCGAGATGGGTTACAGGCATAATAAGTTTGCAAGCAACCTCAGGCAGAAACGCACGAATACTATAGGAGTAGTTGTCCCGAAGCTTAACAGTTACTTTATGGCTTCAGTGCTGTCGGGAATTGAGAAAGTAACTTCCGGTAACGGATATGGCCTGATAATTACCCAATCGCAGGAGTCATGGAAGAAAGAGATCGTTTGCATAAACACCCTCTTTAACAGCAGGGTCGACGGGCTTCTTGTTTCTCTTGCCTCCGATACGGAAAATACAGATCATTTCAAGATCCTTTTCAGCAGGGGCATACCGATCATATTCTTTGATCGTGTAGTTGATTGCCATGATTGTGTAAATGTTGTTATTGATAATTTTAAAGCCGGCTATGAGATTACCTCACATCTTATTTCCCGCGGATGCAGGAAGATAATGCATCTTGGCGGTAACATGCTGCGAAATGTCTATTACGAACGTTTCAGGGGTTACAGGCAGGCACTTATTGACAATAATATTGAATTCGACCGCAGGATGCTTGTTGAGGGTGATATGTCAAATCAATCAGGAATTGATCTTGTGAATCGCATATTAAAGATGAAGCACCGGCCCGATGGTATCTTTACTTCCAACGACACAACAGGGGTGATAATAATTCTTGAGCTTCAGAAGGCCGGCATCAGGGTGCCCGATGAGATAGCTGTTGCAGGGTTTAATAATGAGCCTGTGAGCCAGTATGTTACACCGAATCTGACAACAGTTGATTATCCTGCCCGGGAAATGGGAGAGTTTGCAATAAAAATGCTGTTGAGCAAGCTTAATGATCCGCAGGATCAGAATCTTAATACTGTAATTCTTAATCACGAACTTATAATACGACAATCTTCACTTAAAGAATCATAATGTACAAAACAAATAAGAAGCAGCAATTATGAAATACCTTTACTCAATTATTCTGACCGGACTTATCATTTTCAATTCTTTTGAAACCAGGGCTGAAGATGGTTACAGACTATGGTTAAGATATGATGTTATTCCAGACAGTAAAGTCCTTAAAAGCTATAATAAACAGATAAAAGGATTGATCGTTGAAGGCGACTCCCCGGTTATCCGGGCTGCAAAAAACGAACTTGAAAAAGGACTTGAAGGGTTGCTTGGCCGTTCAATTCCGGCCATGAGCTCAGTCAGTAAGAAAGGAGTAGTAATAGCCGGCACCCCGTCAGGATCTCAGGTTATAGGGTCATTGAAGCTTCAGGACAAATTGTCAGGTCTCGGTCCTGAAGGTTATATAATAGTCAATACAAGATACAGGAACAAAAAAGTGATTGTTATTGCGGCAAACAATGATGCAGGTGTCATGTATGGCATTTTTAATTTCCTGCGGCTTTTACAAACCAATCAACCGATAGGATCTCTTTCCATAAGCGATGTTCCAAAAATAAATATTCGTTTGCTTAATCACTGGGATAACCTTGACAGGTCGGTTGAAAGGGGATATGCAGGACTATCTCTCTGGGACTGGCAATCACTTCCCGGTCAGATTGACGAGAGGTATACTGATTATGCCAGGGCAAATGCATCTGTCGGGATCAACGGCACAGTACTTACGAATGTAAATGCGAATGCCCTGATACTTACTAAGGATTATCTTGAAAAAGTTGCCGCTCTTGCCGGTGTATTCAGGTCATATGGGATAAAGGTATATCTGACGGCGCGATTCAGTGCCCCGGTTGAGATCGGGAAGCTGAAAACTGCCGATCCTCTTGATCCGGATGTAATTAAATGGTGGAAGAATAAGGTTGATGAGATTTATAGCTATATACCTGATTTTGGAGGCTTTGTTGTGAAAGCCAATTCCGAAGGACAACCCGGACCACAGGAATATAAAAGGAACCATGCTGATGGGGCAAACACACTCGCTGATGCAGTAGCTCCCCACGGAGGCATTATTATGTGGCGGGCATTTGTCTATGATAATAATGTCCCTGATGACAGGGCAAAACAGGCTTATAATGAATTCGTCCCGCTTGACGGCAAGTTCAGAAAGAATGTGATAATACAGGTGAAGAACGGCCCGATAGATTTTCAGCCAAGGGAGCCTTTCCATCCGCTCTTCGGAGCTATGCCGGCAACACCTCTTATGCCGGAGCTGCAAATAACCCAGGAATACCTTGGCTCTTCAACGCACCTTGTTTATCTCGCACCACTTTTTGAGGAGTGCCTTAAATCTGACACATATGCAAAGGGCAAAGGATCACTTGTAGCCAGGGTTATTGACGGATCCCTTGAAAATCATTCGCTCACAGCTATCGCAGGCGTGGCAAACACAGGGGATGTAAGAAACTGGACTGGTCATCCCATTGCACAATCAAACTGGTATGCTTACGGTCGTCTTGCCTGGGATCCATATCTCAGTTCTGAAAAGATAGCTGATGAGTGGATCAGAATGACTTTCTCGAACGACCCCGCTACAGTAAATAAAATAGCAGGTATAATGCTTGGTTCGCGTGAAGCAGCTGTGAAGTACATGACTCATCTCGGGCTTCATCATATTATGTATGAAGGACATCATTATGGTCCGGGTCCATGGGTGAGCAGGGGTAGGCAGGACTGGACCTCGGTTTACTATCATAAGGCTGACGAGAAAGGGATAGGATTTAACAGAACATCTTCAGGGAGTAACGCAGTAAGCCAGTATTTTCCAACTGTTAGAGATCTGTATGAAAACAGGGAGAGCTGTCCGGAAAACCTTCTTCTCTGGTTCCATCATATACCCTGGGACTATAGGATGAAATCCGGGAAGAGCCTTTGGGATGAATTGTGTTTCATGTATCATGAGGGTGTGAAAACTGTTCAGCAGATGCAGGATCAATGGGAATCACTGAGAGATCTTATCGACTCTGACAGATTTGAAAGTGTGAAGTCCCTGTTAGTTAAACAGGAGAGGGATTCAAAGATCTGGCGGGACGGTTGTATCCTTTATTTCCAGACTTTTTCGAAAAGGCCGCTTCCCAGGGAGCTTGAAAAGCCTGAGCATGACCTTAATTATTATAAAAATCACAAATACACTGATATACCCGGGATAAGGTAAGTGCCTAAAGTGCCTAAAATGCCTAAAGTGCCTAAAGTGCCTAAAGTGTCTGGAGTGCCTAGAGTGCCTAGAGTTTCGGATGACGCAGGTGAAGATTATTTAAATTAAGTATATCATGAAAACCTTTTTAAGAATTCTGATCCCGGCATTATTTATTTTCAATCTTACTGCTTTGAATGCTGAGGATGGTTACAGGTTATGGTTGAGATACGATCTTGTTGATAACCCGGTAGTTCTGGGCCAGTACAGGAAGGCTGTTACAGGTTATATGACAGATGGCAATTCTGCAACAGCAACAGCTGTTAAGAATGAGTTACAGATGGCTCTGAAGGGACTTTTGGGGAGTCAGGTCCCGCTTGTAACTGAAGTCAGGAAAGGAACGCTTGTTGCAGGGACTCCTGAAAGCTCTAAGCTTATTGCATCCCTGAAGCTGGGAGAAAGGCTTGGCAGACTTGGTAATGAAGGGTATTTAATCACAAATTCAAAGTATAAGGGTAAGAAGATAATTGTAATTGCTGCCAATACTGATATTGGTGTTCTATACGGGACATTTCATTTTATAAGGCTGATGCAGACGCAGCAGGGCATCGATAATCTCTCAGTAAGCAGTTCGCCGGGAACCAGGGTAAGGATACTTAATCACTGGGATATGCTCCCGGTGCCAGGCGGGAGATCTGCCGGCAACACAATCTGGAAATGGGATGATCTGCCAGGGAAACTTGATCCCAGGTATACTGATTATGCCCGTGCAAATGCTTCGATAGGCATTAATGCCACTGTTCTGACAAATGTAAATGCAGATTCAAGATTGTTAACCGTGGAATATATGGAAAAAGTGGCCGCACTGGCTGGTGTTTTACGACCATACGGAGTAAAGGTATACCTGGCAGCCAAAGTCACTGCACCAATGGAGATCGGGAAACTGAATACAGCTGATCCGCTCGATAAGGATGTTATTGCCTGGTGGAAGAAGGCAGCAGATGAACTTTATAAGTATATTCCTGATTTCGGCGGGTTTGTCGTAAAGGCCAACTCAGAAGGCCAGCCGGGACCTCTGGACTATAACAGGACACATGCTGACGGAGCTAATCTGCTTGCTGATGCTGTTGCCCCTCATGGAGGAATTGTTATGTGGAGAGCTTTTGTATACGATAATAAAGTCCCTGAGGACAGGATCAAGCAACCCTATAATGAGTTTATACCTTTCGACGGAAAGTTCAGAAAGAATGTTATTCTCCAGGTAAAGAACGGACCCCTCGACTTTCAGCCAAGGGAACCTTTTCACCCGCTGTTCGGTGCAATGCCGAAAACTCCTCTGATGCCTGAGTTTCAGATTATGCAGGAATATTTCGGATTTACAACACATCTTGTTTTCCTTGCTCCCAGTTATGAAGAGTGCCTGAAATCAGATACATATTGTAAAGGGCAGGGTTCACTCGTGGCAAAGATAATTGATGGAACGCTCACAGATTATGAGCTGACAGGGATGGCAGGTGTTTCAAACATAGGTGCTGACCGAAACTGGACCGGTCATCTGTTCGGGCAATCGAACTGGTATGCTTTCGGACGGCTGGCATGGGATCCGTATATAAGTTCCTCAGAGATAGCTGATGAATGGGTAAGAATGACTTTTTCAAATAAAGACGAGATTCTAAAGCCGGTAAGCCGGTTCATGGTTGAGTCAAGGGAAATATCTGTCAATTACATGACACCTCTGGGATTGCATCATATTATGGCAGCGGCTTCTCATTACGGACCAGGCCCGTGGGTTGATAAAGATCCGAGGAATCCGCGCGAGGACTGGACCTCACTCTATTACCATCGTGCCGATGGGAATGGAATAGGTTTTGACAGAACAACAACGGGAAGTAATGCTGTCGGCCAGTATTTCCCGCCTGTAAGGGATATTTACAATAATATCGCGACCTGTCCGGAGAACCTGCTGCTATGGTTCCACCGCGTATCATGGGATCATAAAATGAAATCAGGAAGAACTCTTTGGGATGAATTGTGTTACAAATACAATGATGGTGTTAACCAGATCCGTGAGGTGCAGCAGGTATGGGACAGGCTTAAACCCCTGCTTGATGCTGAACGATATGAGAATGTAAGGGAACGCCTTGTTAAGCAGGTACGGGATGCAAGGATATGGAAGGACGGTTGCATAGTTTATTTCCAGACACATTCAAAAAAGCCAATACCCCCGGGTGTTGAAAAACCCGAACATGATCTGGAATGGTACAAGACGCACAGGTACACAGATATCCCCGGAATGTTTGGAACCCCCTGATTGATTATTAAGGTTAAAAATATCTTAATATTTGGATAAAGAGAGGAATGCCTTAAGTAAAAAATCTTAACTTTAGCATTCTTCTTTTTAGCTGGATTTTGTTAAGTTAAACAGTTACTAAAGTCACTCAAATTTAAAACATATGCTACTACTTGGAATTGATCTGGGAAGCTCTTCAGTTAAAGCTTCAGTAATTGATGGTGAATCAGGCAAATGCCTTGCATCTGCTTTTTATCCTAAGGATGAAATGAAGATCATCGCAAACAAGCCCGGATGGGCAGAACAGGATCCTGAGATATGGTGGTCAAACCTGAAATCTGCCATTGCTGACTGTAATAAGCAGCTGGGTCCCGGGAAGAATGAAATAGGTGCAATAGGCATTTCCTATCAGATGCACGGGCTGGTAACGGTTGATAAGAATCATAAAGTGCTCAGGCCGTCTATTATATGGTGCGACGGACGGGCAGTTGAATATGGAGAAAAATCATTCAGGAAGCTGGGTAAGGAATTTTGTTTGTCCCATCTTCTTAATTCTCCTGGGAATTTCACTGCAACAAAACTGGCATGGGTAAAGGAAAATGAGCCGGAGCTTTTCAGGAAAATATATAAGATAATGCTGCCCGGAGATTATTTTGCACTGCGCATGACAGGGGAACTGATGACAACCTATTCAGGCCTTTCCGAAGGGATATTCTGGGATTTCCCCAGGAATGAGGTCTCAAAGGAACTGCTTGATGATCTCGGATTCGACAAGGACCTGCTCGCAAAGTCAGTACCCTCATTTTCGCAACAGGGCAAACTGCAAAAAGCAATTGCAGAGGAGCTTGGACTGCCGGAAGGTATCCCGGTTGCCTACAGGGCGGGCGATCAGCCAAATAACGCTCTTTCACTCAATGTCCTTGAACCCGGAGAAGTTGCAGCAACAGCCGGCACGTCAGGAGTTATTTATGGCGTGACTGATCAGAAGAAATACGATCCCTTATCAAGGGTAAACACTTTCCTTCATGTAAACCATTCCGAAGCAAAGCCGCGCCTGGGAGTCCTGCTGTGCATAAACGGAACCGGGATACTGAATTCCTGGCTCAGGAGAAATACCGGCAATAATCTTTCATATGACCAGATGAATGAGCTGGCTGGGAAGATCCCTGCAGGTTCGGAAAACCTGTCAATACTGCCGTTTGGAAACGGAGCTGAAAGGATGCTTGGCAACAGGGACATAGGAGCAAGGATAAACGGAATCAATTTCAATACACATTCAAATGCACATCTTTTCAGGGCAGCCCAGGAAGGTATTGTTTTCTCAATAAGGTATGGCCTTGACATAATGAAAGAAACAGGAATTGTTCCTTCTGTAATAAGAGCAGGAGCTGCAAATATGTTCCAGAGCGACATTTTCAGAGAGGCACTCTCATGTATCTCGGGAACAGAGATACATCTGTACAATACTGATGGCTCTATCGGAGCAGCAAGAGGAGCAGGGATAGGATGCGGATACTACAAATCAGCAAAGGAGGCATTTGCCGGTCTGAAGGAAGTAGGAATTACAAAACCTGATAGATCAAAAGTCGGCGCTTATGAAGCGGCTTATGCACAATGGAGGAAATTTCTGGAGTCTGTCTAGACCGTGATTCAATTTTCATATGCATTTATCAGCAGCAGAATTAATAAATAAATCAATAAAGAGACGAAAGAATTTTCTGAAGTTCATAAAGTTTTCTAAATTGGGCAATTAAAATTTAATGTTACACTAATACTTAAAAATATGGCAAAAGTGAAAAAAGAGTTTTATCCCGGCATCGGAAAGATTAAATACGAAGGTAAAAAGTCAAAGAACCCTCTGGCTTTCAGATGGTATAATCCTGAACAGGTGGTTTCGGGCAAGAAGATGAAAGATCACCTTCGTTTTGCAATTGCATACTGGCACTCTTTCTGCGGTGACGGTACTGATCAGTTCGGTAACGCAACTCACCTCTATCCTTGGAAAGATGCTGCACTGGAAGATAGAATCAAAATGAGGCTTGATGCTGCTTTTGAATTTATAACCAAAATAGGAGCTCCCTATTATTGTTTTCACGATGTTGACGTTGTAGGTGGTGAAGGAACAGTTATGGATATTGAAAAACGCCTTGAGAAATTTGTTCCTGTAATGAAAGACCTGCAGAAACAAACAGGCGTTAAACTCCTTTGGGGAACAGCTAACCTGTTCTCAAATCCGCGCTATATGAACGGAGCCGGTACAAATCCTGATTTTGAAGTTGTTGCAAATGCAGGTGCGCAGCTGAAGAATGCAATACAGGCGACAATAGATCTTGGTGGTGAGAATTATGTATTCTGGGGTGGAAGAGAAGGTTATATGAGCCTCCATAACACAGATATGAAAAGAGAGCTCGACCATATGGGTATGTTGCTAACACTTGCAAGGGACTATGGCCGGAAGAAAGGATTCAAGGGGACCTATCTTATTGAACCCAAACCGATGGAGCCTACAAAGCACCAGTATGACTATGATGCTGCAACAGTTATCGGGTTCCTCCGCCATTACGGACTTGAAAAGGATTTCAAACTCAATGTTGAAGTAAATCATGCCACTCTTGCAGGACATACATTTGCTCATGATCTTCAGGTTGCTGCCGATGCAGGCATGCTTGGAAGCATTGATGCAAACAAGGGCGATTACCAGAACGGATGGGATACTGATGAATTCCCGACAAATATTTATGAACTGACTGAAGCCATGATGGTAATACTCAGGGCAGGTGGTTTCAAGACAGGAGGTATCAATTTTGACGCACATATAAGAAGGAACTCCACTGACCTTGAAGATCTGTTCATAGCTCATGTAAGCGGTATGGATAATTTTGCAAGGGCCCTCGTAATTGCTGATAAGATACTGAATGAGAGCGATTATCTTAAGATGAGAAAGAAGAGATATGCTTCATTTGATAAAGGCCCGGGTAAGGACTTTGAAAACGGTAAACTTACACTCGTAAAACTGAGGGACCTGGCTGCCGGATTCGGAGAACCCAAGGTAATCAGCGGAAAACAGGAGCTCTACGAACAGCTTATCAATATGTTTATTGAATAAGTCAGTTTGTCTTACTCCATAAATTTTTGCCCGTCATCCCTGTTGTAAACAGTAATAATGACGGGCAAATTTATTTAAGATACCTGAAGTTAAAAGACTATTTTTCTGAGGTGACTATTTCAAAGACCGGAGGACTCATAATTGACTTTTTGACAAGGCAAAGCCCGGCCACATTGATCAGAGAAGCCCTGTATTTTTCCGGGAATTCAGGAGGTAACTGAATATCAATCTTTATATTGACCGGCAGACCTGTCTCTTTGTTGAACTGCGCTGCCTGGATCATTTTAATACCATCTGTCGGGATCTTCCTGTTATCACAGAATGACTTTACATATATTCCTGCACATGTTCCTATTGATGCCAGGTAGAGATCAAAGGGAGCCGGGGCAGTATTGCCTCCACCGTTGTCAAGGGGTTGATCTGTTTTAATAGTGTGACCATGATGATGAGCCGTTATTACCTTTCCTCCATCAAATGTTATTTCCATTTTTAGTTTTATTTAATTTAAACATAGTTACAATTCAGATGCTTTTTTGTTCAACAGGTGAAAATACATCAAAATTAGGATGTCTCAAAAGCCTGCTTCTCTTTACCTGCCCCTATCCCTATAGCTATCGGGATTCCTAAAGAAGACTTTTTGATATTCAGTATTTTAGAGAACCCCCTTTAGGGGGCAGGGGGTAATTTTTATTGGCTTTTAAGACAACCTTTGCTGTATTTATATCTGATTCATTTATAAAAAAACTCTGCGTTTCCCTGTGTCCCCCTGTAAGTATCTGAACTACAATCGGGGATCACAGAGAAAGCAGAGATTAAAGAAGTTACAGAAATTATTTCTTAAGGACTGTTTTAAGCACTTTATCTTTTTCAAGCTTCTTGGTGCAGAAGAACCAGTCATAGCATGTCATTTCGTCCTTAGCTTCCATACGTGATTTGGCAACGCCGCATGATCCTGCAGTTGGGACTATAACATCGTCGCCAGGCCTCCAGTCAGCAGGCAGGGCAACAGAGAATGCATCGGCGGTCTGCAATCCGACAACTACCCTGTAGAGTTCGTCAAAGTTACGACCCAGGCTCAGGGGGTAGTATATTATTGTACGGATTATACCTTTCGGGTCGATGAAGAATACTGCTCTGACGGCTTTTGTCGAGCTCTCGCCTGGCTGCAGCATACCGTATTTATTAGCTACTTCCATTGTTATGTCCTCTATCAGCGGGAAGGTGACTTCCACGTTCTTCATACCCTTATACTCGATTTTCTCTTTTATTGTACGGAGCCATGCTATATGGCTGTAGAGTCCGTCAACTGATAATCCGACAAGCTTGCAGTTAGCCTCATTGAATTGTTTCTCCATTGAGGCAAAAGTCATGAATTCCGATGTGCATACTGGGGTGAAATCAGCGGGGTGACTGAACAATATTACCCAGCTTCCTTTATAATCGCCCGGGAAATTGATCTCGCCCTGTGTTGTTACAGCTTTGAATTCAGGAGCTTTTTCGCCGATACGCGGCATTGAATTTGTTTTCGTTTCGTCCATGATAAATAGATATTAGTTAATAATAAAATAAAAATGTTTCTTATTTTTTCCTGAGCATCATCAGATCAAGG